>ERZ791605.1104-NODE-1104-length-14861-cov-4.214508_pt1 | contig 14861 bp, 14 predicted proteins | sample MGYA00509965_ERZ791605 | MGnify/ENA primary metagenome ERZ791605 (study PRJEB30046, sample SAMN00791923) | human gut metagenome | study: EMG produced TPA metagenomics assembly of the A metagenome-wide association study of gut microbiota in type 2... | reverse complement strand
GACACTCCGCTTCAGGTTATCCTGATTGCTCCGATCCAGCCGGAGCTTGTTGACGGCCTTGTGGTAGATAGCCTCCTCCTCCGCCGCTGTCACCTGACGGGTATAGAGATGGAGGGCGATACCGGCTCGGTTGCAGACGTGGGCGAGCAGGGCCAGCTCCTCGGTGGCGGCGGGGTAGCCCCGGAGGGCCAGGACGCAGCGGTATAGCCCGCCCAGCACATAGGAGTCCGTGTTAAACTTCACGGCTGCTGGGGCAATCAGGTCCAGAAAGTCCTTGGGCTGGAAGAGCTGCGCTGGTTTTTCCACAGGCTTCTTTTGCTTTCTCTGACTTTTAGCCATGCTCTGTCACCCACCTCTCTCCATCTATGCTGTCAAAGTGTTCGGTCACCATGTCCTGCTGGTAGTACACCGCCAGGATGCGCTTCACATCCTGCTCCCCGGCCAGGCGGACGTGGAAGCCGTGATCCTGGATCTGCTTCTCCAGCCGCCGGGGCAGCTCCCGATCCTCCGCGGCCTTGCTGTCCAGCCGGCAGACCAGGGCAAACTCCCGGGAGGCGGCGGTGGAGGACTGGCGTGCGTCCAGGTGCTCCATATCCTGCCGCAGCAGCTCCCGCAGGGCGGGCTCTGGCTCCTCCTCCAACCGCCGCTGGTAATACTGCTTGTTTTTCAGGAAGGACTCCCTGGAGTCCAGGGCCAGCAGCTCCAGGGATGTCATCCCCTGGAGGAGACCGGTCAGGGCCCGCACCCGGCCCCGGATGCCCTCTGGGGAGAGGATGGACAGGTTATCCGGCCGGAGCAAGTAGAAGAGCAGCTCGTCCCGGCTGCACACCGCGCCGTGCTCCGTCAGGCGGGTGATACCCATGAGCTGACGGGTGGTCTGGCGTTGATGCAGGAGTAATTTTTCCTTCCGCGTCACGGTTCCTGCCCCCATTCGTAAAACTGCTGCTGCAGGAATAGAAAGCAGGCCGCCCGGCGGAGGAAGTCTAGGACGCTGGAGCCCTCCACCTGGATGGTGAGGAATGCATACAGCACCGTACCCACCAGGGGGAGCATGGTACCGGCTTGAGCCAGCGCCAATACAGAGAGGAGAAAAGCCGCCCCAATGACAGCCACATCCCGCAATTGCCACAGCCACAGGGTGGCCTTAGCCTTCAGGTTATCTGGATAGATGAACAAGAAAACACCTCCAAAGCAGGAAGGGATCCGGCCAGTCCGGCCGAATCCCTTCCTGTAGTTCATTCTTCTGTACTGCTTTCTTCCACGCCCTCGTTTCCGTCGGGTTCTCCTTCGGGCTCAGCGTCGTCCTCCGGGGTATAGGCCTCCTCCGGGAGGTGCGTCCCGTCTCCTGTGTTGGTGTCGGCCTCCGCATCCACCCGCTCCTCCTGGGCCTCCGCCAGGGCCCTGTGGATGCAGTCCAGGAAGAAGGCGTTTTGTCTGATCCCCCGCTCCTGCAAGTAGGCCTTGAACTTCTCGAACAGCTCGCCGGGTACCTGGAATGCTACCGTTCTCTTGTCCATGATCATAATGTTTTCCTCCTTAACTTGATTCTCATAAAATGTTTGGATCAACCAGGCCATATACTGGCCCAGTGTTTTGCCGGATGCCTCCTGCTCCTCCCGCACCCGGGCATGAAGCCCGGCGGGGATGGGAGCACAGAGGTTCTTCACTTTTTCTTCCATATCGCAACTCCCTTCCTCTTACGGTAACACAAGTATACCGATCTCACCGGCAAATAGCTATGACCAACACCAACAAAGATCTCGCCGAAAACCAAGCATAAGCAACAGTGCTAATCCCCCTCCGCCGCCCAGGCAATTCCGGCCATGATATACTCCACACAGGGGATTGCCACGCTGTTGCCCAGGGCTGTGTATCGGGCAGAGTCCGAGGCGCCGGGCAGGTCTGTCCACCCATCTGGGAACCCCCGAAGCCGCTCACACTCCAATGGAGTGAGGCGTCGGATCAGCAAAACCGCTGGTGTATCACGGCTTGGCTGACAGATCAGATCGGTGGCGTCCTTCCCCTGACGGGCACTCTGGGTGGAAGCACTCTGCCCCTCTCTGAACTTGTCCACCCACTGCCGGCGGAAAACAGCATGCCGGTCTGCACCGGTCAAGGTATAGGCCACATCCGTCTGAATCCCGATGCCATTGCCCCCATTGCGGGGCTGCCGGTCAATGGCATTGCCGCAGATACACATGGTTGGCTCCGGCTGGAGGGCCAGAGGCAGGTTGTTGCCGCCGGTACCAGCCCTGGCGGATAGTGTGGGCACGATTGGATGCGGCCCAGTGTACCGGCTGTCAATGCCGTGGCCCTCAAAAACCAGGGGCTGATGTCTCTGTTCCTTCGTCCTCACGAGCCCCATTGGGGTACTAAACATATTTGGGGAACAGTCCATCGCGCTGCCGCTCTGGTCATTGAGGCAGAGGACGGAGGGAACCATATTGCTGCCGCTTTCCGCAGCTTTCAATGTTGGGGAGCACTCCGGCTGATAACCGATCCCTCTGGCTGCGGAGCCCTGTCCCGCCAAGAAACCAGCGGCAAAAAGAAGCCCAGCTGGATTGCGCCCACCGCCGCCGTCCGCCCCGGCAACCGTTGGGGCGACGCTGTCTGGAGTAAAAATACGTGCCCGCTGAGTGTCCCAAGGCGTCAGGCAATTTCCATGAAGAGAAGACCGACCAGATGTTTCTTTGCCTGGTGATATATTATCCTGACTGATCAGCCCCGCCTGCACCAGCAGGGCCGCATGGAGTTGGGGTGGGAGAGGCTTTCCCCGCTTCTTCGCCCTGCGCAGAATGCCCAGGCAGGCTTTCCTGGTCAAATAGTATTTTCGCGGCGGATTGTCCTGCAAAATCCGCGACAAGGAACACCCTGCGTCTCCGCTGGGGGGTGCCGGGCCAGTATTGAGCGTCGAAGACCCGCCACGCCAGGGAGAATGCAGCTCCCACTCGTAATTTCCCAGCAGGTTGCCAGCCCCAGGGGTGAGGTTGAGTGAAAGGTATGGAATTGCCTGCAATTCCGGCGATCTGTTCCAGGACGAGCCGGAAGTCCTCCCCTTTGGGGAAGCCGCTGCTGAACACGCCGGGGACATTCTCCCAGCAAAGCCATCTGGGGCGAACAGACTTGCCTGTCCGCCCTCGTCGTATATCCGCATCCCGCATCTCCTTTGTCACCCGAATCTGCTCCAGGAACAGCCCAGACCGCGTGCCGGCCAGTCCGGCGCGGGTACAGGATGCCACGGATAAGTCCTGACAGGGTGAGCCGCCGCAGATAATGTCCACCGGCGGCAGCTTTGCCCCGTCCAGCTTGGTGATATCCCCCACATGGAGCATCTCCGGGAAATGATGTTTCGTGACCTGAATTGGGAAGGACTCAATCTCGCTGGCCCACAGCGGGGTGATCCCCTGCCGTATGGCGGCCAGCGGAAAGCCGCCGATGCCGTCAAACAGGCTTCCGAGCGTAATCATTTTGTCGCCGCCTGGACGATCGTGCGGGTAGTATTAACGGCGGCCTGGGCGGTGTAGACGGCGCTCATGATATTGGCTCTGGTGGTGGTGTCCAGGCCGAAGGCCCCGGCAATGCGGGGCACCTCCCCCGCAGCCAGCATGAGTCCCAAGCCTAAGAGCGCTCTGTCGCTGAACACCATGAGTCCCGCCACCAGAATGGTGGCCTGGAGGAAGGCGGTGAGGCACAGGCCAATGACCCCTTTACACCACTGGGTGAAGCCATCCGTATAGCCCCGGGGAATGGAGAACATGTATAAGGAACCCACAGCGATCTGGATAAGCAGAATGCCGCCCCGTTTCAAGTTGGAGAAGAACACCTTGATTACCGCATAGGCCATGAGGATCATGGTAAAGAGGAGCATGATGGGATTGGTGCCCAGACCCCACTTGGCCTGAGCCGCGATGTCCATCAGGCCAGCCCCCTCAAGGCCGGTGAGGATCTCGTTTCCCAGCTCCCCGATGCTTTTCCCCGCCCCTGTGACTTCCATGGCGAAGGTACCCTGGAGGGAGACGGAAAGGGCGTACAGCCGGACGGGCACAGTGGTGAACAGGCTGACGGCGAAGAAGCCCTTGATGGCATTAAAAGCTGGCTGCTGGAGGTTCCCACGGCCAGAGGCGTATTCAATGCCGCACTCAAAGGCGGACACCACCACACTGACGGCAAACAGAGCCCAGCCCAACTGGGAGAAGAAGCTCACCACCGACTGTACCCAGGAAAGATCGAACAGCTCTACCCCCATGTTGCCCATCTGAGCGAAGAAGGCGCCCAGGAATCCTACTATCTGGCTGTAACACCAGTCCATGATGGACTCCATTACAGGGTTGGCCGCATAGTCCCAGATAAACATGCGCTGTCACCGCCTCACACGCCAACGATGTTCCAGATGTAGTTGGGGGCCAGCAGCACGAAGATCAGGCAGACAAAAAGGATGGCGGGGCCCGTCCACTCAAACTGGCCATGTTTCCGGTAGTCAAAATACGCCATCGCGAGTTTGACAAAAAAAGCGATGGCCAGCACCAGGCTCAGAGCTGGGAATACTACGGTATCCACCACAGTCTTGATCTGGCCTGCGGCATCCGTCCAAGTCTGCTCCACTGCGTCCGCCACGTTGCCGGCAGAGGAGGCGAAGGCCGGGATAACACACAGTGCGGCCACCACCAGGGCCAGGAGCAGCCCCCGGATACACTTTTTCTTCAGGGTCATGTGATACACCTCCACATAATGAGCAGGGCCGCCCGATTAGGGCGGCCCTCATGGGTATGATTGACTGAAATCAGTAGCCTGTGCGGGGCAGAGGTTCCGATGGCCTGTAGACATTGGTCACCCACCGGGAGGTGGCCATGATCCACTGGCTGTTGCAGACGCCGCCCACATCCGCCTGGTTGACGAACTGGCTGCCACCAATGAGCCATGCGTAGACGGTGGCATAGACCTGGGGTGCCTCCACCTGCCGGAAGTTGGCGGGTACCACGCCGAAGGACACCATGAACTCGGTGATGTACTCGTTGGAGGCCAGGCCCAGGGCGGCCTTGGAGGCGTCCAATACATAGTTCTGCTGGGTGCTCAGGTTGTCCGCCAAGGTGCGCCAAGTGCTGCCGCTCAGGTTGGTCTTGTAGACCACCCTATAATTGCCCGGCACGTTGTAGGTGCCAGTGACAATCTTGTCCAGCCGCACCGCCTGGCTGGGCAGAGTGTCTCGCCAATAAAACGAGGTGAGGCTGGTGGTGGAGTTGTTGGCGATGTTGGCGAAGTCATAGCGGATGGACTGGCCAGGCATGACCTCCACATAGCCGGTTTTTTGGATGGATACGTTGGTGTAGAGACTCTTGTTGGTCATGGCCGCCTTGACGATCTGTCCGGCAAACTCAATCTCCACCTCAATGGGGGTCTTGTCCAGGCCGTAAAAGTCCGCAGCCTTGGATTCCACGATTTTGTAGCGGCCCAGAGGGAGCGGCCGGGAGGATGCAACACCGTTCTTGTCCGTCTGGATGGTGTCCACCAAGTTGCCCGTCCGGGCATTGTAGATCTCAAACTCCGTACCGGGGATAGGGGTGCCGGCAGGCCAGCCGTTGACACTGTTGTAGTCCGCTGAGGTCTTGGTCACCTGGATCTGCCCGGTGATGGGAGCGTTCTCCCACTCCACCTCGGTGGTTTCCCCGGACTCCACATAGACGGTCTTTTTCTCTGTGTCGGGAACGTAGCCCTCATTCTCCAGCTCCCGCAGGTAGTAGCGGCCGCTCTCCGTGAGGTCGTCGATATAGACATACCCTCTGTTGTCGCTGGTGTACTGGCCGATGGGGTTATGGCCGCTGTCGTACAGGATGAATGACACGCCGGGGATGCCCTCGCCGTCCACGGTGGAGACCTTGTGCAGCAGGATGCCGGAGAAGGGCGCGTTGGTCACAGTCTTGCGGGTGGTCTCGCCGTCCTTGACGGTAAAATAGATGGGCGTATCGTCCAGCTTGAATCCATCCGCGGCCTCGGTTTCAACGGCGTAGTAATCGCCGCTTTCCAGGGGTAGATACACCTTTCCGCTCCGCCCGGTGGTCACGGTGTCCACCAGAGTGTCATCCGATACCCGCCGAATCTCAAAGGTGGTGTTGGGGATGCGCTCTGTCCTGTCTGCGTCATTGACTTTGATGAGCTCCACACCGCCAGTCGGCGCGTTATAGAAGTAGAGCTGCTGGGTATCGTCCGGGTTGACCACCACGGTCTGGCTCTGGGTATCCGGGTCGATGGTATATCCGGGGATGCTCTCCACCTCAGTCACAACCACTGTGCCGGTGATGCCGGAGAGGACGATCTGGCCCTCCGTATTGGTCCAGTACAGTCCATTGGAGGACAGCTTGCCGCCCTCATCCGGCAGGTAGGAGCCGTTCGCATAGGTGATCTTGAACTGCACTCCCTCCAGCGGAGTCTTGTCCTTGCTGGACAGCTTGTGGATGATGAGATTCCCCATGGGCTGGTTGCGGAACTCCACGGTGACGGTCTGGCCCTCCTTGACCTGGACGGTCTGGGGCGTATCGTCCAGCAGATAGCCCGGCTTGGCACGGGTCTCCTTAATGACCAGCGTGGTCCCAGGCTCCACCCCCTCCACCAGGAAGGTGCCGGTGGAGTCCGTCACAAATTTGCCGTTGGAGTTGCCTACCACGAAGCCGTCTGGTTTTGTCACCAGGAACTCCACATCAGAGAGCGGCGTGTTGTCCGCCGCCGATACCTTCTTGACCAGTACGGCCCCCTTGGGCGCGTTGGAGAAATAGAGGGTCACGATATCCTGGTCTTTCCCGGAAATATAGAAGGACTGGGGCGCGGCGTCAATGACGTGGCCGCTGTCGCTCTCCAGCTCCTCGCAGATGTAGTAGCCCTTTCTGAGCCCCGTGACGGTAAAGGAGCCGTTGGCCGAAGTCGTATAAGTGCCTACCACGGTGCCGCCGCTGCCGCTGACCTCGCCGCCCAGGTATTTCAGCTGGAAGCGGCAGCCGGAGATTCCCGCCCCGGTCACGCTGTCCTGCTTGTAGACCACCAGGGCGGATAGGGGGATGTTGGAGATGGTGACGGTCTTGTTTTCACCGCCCTTGACATAGACCTCCGTAACCGGGTCCTCCGGGAGCTGGTAGCCGGGGGCGGGCTTGCTCTCTTCGATGGTCAGCCAGCCGTCCTCGATGCCCTCCAGGACGATCTGGCCCGCCTCATCCGTCTGGAAGGTGCCCAGGTCCCGCTGCTCCCCGGTCTGCGTCTTGTTGCTGGACCAGGTGATGTGGAACTCGGCGTACTGGATGGGGTCATGGGTGACGGAGTTTTCCTTCTGGATGGTGACGGTGGGCCGCTTGTGGTTTTCAAAATACACATCCCGGTCCCGGTTGGAGTAGAGCGTGACCAGCTGGGGGGCGGCGTCCGGGAGATAGGGGGATGGCACTGACTTTTCCGAGACCTCGTAGACGCCGGGCAGCAGGTTCTCCACTGTGGCGGAGCCGTCCGGTCCGGTGGTTACTTCGGCCACGCTATGGCCGTCCGCCCCCTTGACCAGAAACACCGTGCCGGGGACCGGCGCGCCGGTGTCGGCGTCGCTCTTGTGAATGGTCAGATTGGGGCGCTTGTCATTTTGCAGGCAGATGGTGGCGTCCTTGCCGGGGAACAGCTCCACATGGTACTCCGTGGGGTCCAGGATGTGGTCCGACACTGTGGACACCTCTTGCAGGGAGTAGACGCCAGGCTCCAGGCCCTCCCAGCAGATAGAGCCGTCCGGCCCGGTGGTGCGGTCCAGATAGCGGGAGCCGTCCTCGATCTTGGCCAGCCGGTAGGTGACGCCGCCCAGGGGCGTGCCGTCCGCGCTCTCCTTGTATAGATGCAGGGAGGGCGGCTTGGAATTGGTGAACACAAATTGGGCCTGTTCGCCGCCGTCCAGGTGGATGATGCGCTGGGCGTCGTCCACCACATAGCCGGGGCACTCCAGCTCCGTCACGACATAAGCGCCCACGGGGAGCTTGGACAGGTCGATGGTCCCATCCTCCGAAGTGGTGTACTCCTCCGGCCCCCAGGAGCCGTCTACCGCCTCGATGCGGAAGCGGGCGTTGGCGATGGGCTGGGACAGGTCGGCGCTGTCCACCTTTATCAGATGGATGCCCGGTAAGCGGTCATTGAAGAAAACCAGCTCTTTGATGCCGTCCCCGGCCTTCAGCTCCACTTCCTGGGGGGTGGTGTCCAGCACATGGTCGTCTCCGCCGGTGTCCCGTTCCTCCACGCGGTAGGTACCGGGTTCACAGTCTGTCAGCAGGATCTCACCGAACTGGTCCGTCTGGAAGATGCCCAGGCTCTCAGCGTCCCGGAAGATCTCAAAGGAGACGCCGGGCATGAGTTCCATGCTGCCCCGCTCATATTTAATGATCCGCAGGCCGGGCAGCTCCTTGTTGACAATGGTGGCGGTGGATTCCTCACCGGACACTACGGCTACGGTCTGTACCGTGTCCGTATCCGCCCCCCAGCCGTCAATACCCGCCAGCTCCCGGACCTCCCAGCCGCCGGGGACCAGCTCGTCAAAGACGATGACGCCATTGCGGGTCTGGCCGGTGCGGGTCTCGCCAGTCTCGATGTGCTTGATCTGGATGGTGACGCCGGAGAGGGCGTCGCCGGTGTCGCTCCGCTTCTCCACCCGCAGGGAGCCGTAGGGGGCGTTCCAGAAGGTCAGGGTGGCTGTCTTGTTATACTCCACATCGGCGTGCTGGGTGCTCTCCTCCGGCAGCAGGTGATACCGGGGCGGGATCTCCTCGGTTATGGTATAGTGGCCCTCCAGGGTCAGGGGGATGGTCACGGTCCCGTCCGGGCCGGTGGAGAAGGAACCGACTTTCTTTCCCTCCAGGTCATAGACAGAGAACACAGCCCCTTCCAGGGGGATCTCGGTCCCTTCCTCCAGCTTCACGATCTTCAGGGCCGTCTCGTCAGGATCAGGTTCCCCACTGTCTGCATAGCTGCTGACGGCGGCCACATCCAGCTGTACCTTGTTGTCCAAGTCACAGATGTAATTCTGTAAATCGCCGTATTGATCCTTTTCCTGGCACACGGCGTACATGGCGGCATACTGGGCCACCGGGGCGGAGAGGGAGAACTGGACATTGCCGGACTGGCCCTCCACGCTGCCTGCGGGATAGAGGACCTTGAACGTCCCGGCATAGCCGTCTGAGGTGTACTTTGTGGTGACGGCGGTGATCTCCTTGTTGTTGGCGTCCACGATCTTCGTGCCCTCCGGCACACTGTCCGGGTCGGAGAAGGCCACGGACACGTCGTAGTCATACACCCAAGTCTCACTCCAGACGGTGAACACCTGCTGCAAGTATGCCTGGCCGTCGATGGTCACGGGGTAGGCTGTGGACTTGTCTGCCGTGACGGTCATCCGGGGAGTGAGCATATAGTTGTAGGTGGTGCCGCGCTTGTAGATGTCCTTGGCCGCGGCCAGGATGCGGTTGCCGATGTCCAGCTCGCTCCCAGACAGGCCGGGAGCCACCTTCAGGTTGGAAATGTCCCAGCTGGGGATCAGGTAGCACCAGAGCGCCATTTTGGTGGCGTAAAACGCCTGATATTTGTTCTCCAGACCAAGCTCTCCCAGGCTGCGGTGGGGATAGCCGTTGGAGATGATGCCCACCACCTTGGGGTCGCTGGCCTTTTCCTCGGCCAGGTACTTGATGCTCTCGCCGGGACCGACGGTCTGGGGCACGCCGTACTGGTTCGGGTTCACGCAGTACGCGGGAGATTCCTTGGTGCTCCCATCATTGGATTCGTACAAAAAGTAGGTGTATTTCTGTTTTCTGACCGTGCCGTTGATGGCGAGGTAGCCCAGCTCATAGTCGCCGTTATAGATGTCCACTTCGCCCAAGGCATCCTCCTCAGAGCTGGCCGCAAAGGCCGCCGTGGGCAGGAGGCTGAGTATGGTCACAAAAGCCAGGAACAGGGACAGTAATCGCCGTATCATGGTCGAAATTCCTCCTTAAACGCAAAATAGCGGCCCCCGGTGCAACACACACCGGGGGCCGCTTGGGGAAAACGCAGTATTTTCTTACAGGGTTTGCAGGTATGCCAGGTAGTCCAGGGAGCCGGTCAGCAGGATGGCCATATCCCCACGGGTGATGGCATCTCCTTCCAGCGATCCCGCTGGGGCAAGCCCCAGTTCCGCTGCCTTTTCACAGGCGGTGTCGTAGGTCCAGCCATCCTGTTCTAGGTAGCGAAGCATGACTGTGCAGGCCATTTGCGGGCTGACCGGGTCTGAGGGGCCAAACAGGCCGTCTCCGTATCCGGCCATTGTGCCCATGGAGGTGCACACGCCCACGGCGACCTGTGCCCATTCAGGAACATCGTTGAAATTGGTGGTACACATCCGGGTGTACCAATCCGTTTCCCAGGCCACATGTTCCGGGTTCAGGATGATGGGGCTGATCAGGCAGGCCAGTTCCGCCCGCGTCAGGTCGTCCTCCAGGTGCAGTTCGCCGTTTTCATCTCCCTTCATGAGCCCCTCGGACTGCAACCGGGCGGCGGCCAGCTCCTGGGGACTGGGGGCTTCTGCCGCCTGGACAGGGCCGGTCAGCATGGCCACGGTGGTGGCGCCAGCCAGGAGCAGGGATACCGATTTCCTATGTTTCATACTCGCTTCCTCCATTTCCTGTGTAGTGGGGGTCTACACTCCGAACCATACCACTGTTTTGGTGGAAAGTCGAGCGAAATCGGCAGACAGCATTACTTGGCCACAGCGGTGACACACCAGCGGTAAGCCCGCTGGTTTTTGACACAGGTATAAAGGGTGAGTCGGTTGTCGCTGGTGGATGTGGTGCCGCTGGTGTCGGTCTCGAGCACCTTTTCCACCGAAACAACTTCGTAGGGCCTTGTCCCCAGCTTGGTGGTCCAGGTAACGGTATCACCTGGCTTCAGGGTGTGCAGGTCTCCAAAGTCATCCCGTACACCCCGGTTGTGGCCTGCAACACAAACATTCCCATCCCAGATGCTGGTGCCGGGGAAGTGACCGGCCCCTTTGGCCAGGGTTCCGCTGTCCGTTCCTTCATAGACCCTGACAGACAGGCCAATGGCCGGGATCTTGAGCGTCCCCAGGTATCCGCCGGAGTAGTAGAGATCGCTTGTGACGGCGGTAAACGATGGGCCGCTCCAGTTGCCACCGCTGTCCACAGTCGGATAAGTGATGCTCCCTGTCTGAGATACCAGGCCGCCGCCCTCCAACGCACCGGGAACCAGGTTGGGGGTCAGGGCTGTGCCGGAGCCGGGGAGATAGCTGGTTGGGCTGCCGAAGCCGGGCGGGATCAGGGCTGTGTTCTTGCTCCGGTCCACATTGGGATCTTCCCACTCATAGATCGTATCATCGCTGGTGGGCCTGCCGAACAGGTGATCCTCTGGGGCGTCCATCGTGTATTCCAGCGCGCTGGCCTGACCAACGCACAGGGTGCATATCATTGCCGTCAGCAGAAAGACGCGCAGTTTCAATCGGAACTCACCTCCGCTCCTTAAGCTTCTTGAATACGAACACACCGCCGGCAGCCAGGATGACGACTACACCGCCGACCAGCAGCGGCATCTTCAGGGTGGAGAGATCCACGCCAGCGGACGCTGTGCTGTTGCCTGATTCAGGCTCAGTGGACTCCTCCGGGGCCTCCATGCTGCCGAAGATGGCGGTATAGGTCACTACGCTGCAGCCGGTCTTGGCCACCTCGCCGGTGTAGTTGGCGGTGACCGTGTAGCCGGTAGCATATTGGTAGCTGCTGGTACCGGTGTAGCTGGCTGCAGCGGTGTAACGGGTGACTGTGCCGCCCGCGCCGTCCGTCTGCTCGGAACTGCTCCACTGGACATCTGCCAGGGTCAGGGTCTTGCCCTTCTCCTCGATGCTCTTTGGGATGAGGGAGAGGTCCGCCTCGGAGAGATTGGGATAACTGCGGGTGGCGGAGAGAGGCTGGGTCTTGGTGGCATAGCCGTCTGTGGTCACCTGGACGCTGGTGTGGTCCAGGCGGAGCACGCCGGTGTAGCCCTCCTCGGTGGTGACCTCCAGCTCGGCTTCCAGCCCCTGGAGGATTTCCTCCATGTTGCTGGTATCACTAGGCCGGGTGACGGTCTCAGTATGGGGCTTGGTGTCCACCCCCACCTCGTCCTTCCGGGTCATATCCAGCAGGTAATATAACCGCCCATTCCGCACGAAATCCTTTGTGGGAATACCGGAGGGGTTGTCTGAGAGGGAGAGCTGGTACACCTTGTTGATGCGGGGCTCATTCTGTTCCTCGTAGGTGTACTCCTCCACTGAGATGGGGTAATAGCGGGCGCTCTCACTGGTATCCGCCTCGGCGGCCAGGGCGGGGATGCTCCCAGCCGTGATCAGGGCCAGGGCACACAGCGTTGTAAAAAGGTGTTTGATCATGATCGTTCCTCCATGTTTTGTTCTTTTCAGCCTGAATGATCATCTGGTTACAGTCTGTCGCAGATCCCCCCTTTCCCGGATGGGGCCTCGCTGCTGTAAATACTCATTCCAGTCCTTGCCGCAAGGAGGCGTCCGGGACTGCACCATGTAACCTGCGGCCTCGTACTTGGCCCGCAGGCGTTCCACTGCAGACTGGCCCGGCTCATCTGCGTCCAGGCACAGGACAATGTGCCTGAGCTGCGGATTCTCCCGCAGGTATGTATCCAGCGCCCCCTCATGGAGTCCGCACAGGGCCACCGCGTTGCTGGTGACCTGCCGGTGCAGGGTACAATAGCTCATGAGGTCAATGGGGGCTTCAAAGACAAGAACCGCATTTAACTCCGGACGGCAGGGGAGGCGGAAGGCCGTATTCTTGTCGCTGCCAGTTACGTCGCCTTTGAAGCCGGGGCCGCTCCGGTCATAGGTGCCGCGCTTGCTGGCGAACACCGAAGTTCCAGACCTGTTCCGCCCCACAAACACGCAGTTGTGGTGTTCGGCGTCCTCGTACAGCAGTCCTGCCTGGATAAATCCCCGGATCACCTGGGGCGCGATGCCCCTTTTTTGAAGATAGGCAAACACGCGCCGCTGATCCGTATTGGGGAGTGGCAGGGCAAAGGGAGGCGGGGGCTCATCCTTCTGTCTGTCCTGGCCTTTGGACGGCACCGACTTTTGAGGGGCGGGGGAATCCCGCGCCCAGCCATGGTAGTCAAGCAGATATTCCACCGCCTCCGGGAAGCTCTTGCCGCAGAACCGCTGGAGGAAGGTGATGGCGTCTCCGCCGACGCCCTCTGAGTAACGAAACCAGGTGCGCCGGTTTTTGATGCGCAGACTGTCCATCTCCTTGGTGGTGTGGTAGCTGCCGACCCGCCTGACCTGGTAGCCCAGGGACTCCAGCAGGTCTGGGAGATCGGTCTCTTTGGCGATCTCCATTTCTGCGTCTGTAAAGCGGTTCTTCTGTTGCTCGATGGTTTTTCCCTCCTTCCACAGAAGCGCAAAAAGCCCCCCAGGGTACCCGATTCTACGTTCGGGCACCCTGGGGGGCTTTCTCTGACTTATGTTATAGGGTGGTTTGGGGGCGCACTCCGGCTGCTATGCGTCCTCACCACACTTTTCCTGCGTGGCCTCCTTCTCTGCGGCTTCCTCCTCAGCCTGTTCCAGGGCCTCCTCGATCAGACTCAGGACGAACTCCCGTTGGGTCACCTTGCGGCCACTGCGGGCGCTCTCGCGCTCCAGGTGCTGCTTGATCCGCTGGAACAGTTCCTCCGGGATTTGGAAGGCCATCGTCCTGCTGCCATTGTTCGCCATAGTCGTCTTACCTCCATTTTCTTTCATCTCGTAGTATTCCATGAGTAACTCTGTGATGTACTGGCTGGTGGTCTGTTCCCGCTGCTCCCGCTCACCGCATACTTTGGCGTGGAGCTCCAGAGGAATCTGGGCGCATAAATTTTTCGTCTCTGCCATAGTCTGTCGGCCTCCTTCTTGTCGTTTGCAACGCAAGTATAGCCGGAAAGCCAGGGAAAAGCTATTACCAACACCATCAAGGAATGGCGAACAGACGAAGCATAAGCACTAAAAGGAACAGTGCTGCGGGGAATGAAAAAAGCCGCCTGTGGGCTTCAGGTATTCTGAGGCCAACAGGCGGCTTGATTTTTCTTCTTGTATGCCCTGGCCGAATGCGGAGGAGTTCGAAACACTCACTTCCCTAAGAACTGGATTTTGCATCACCCCCAGGGCCCTTCTTTGAAAAAGTTTGCTCTGACTTCTAAAATTAAACTTTTTTGTGCTGATTTCCTCTAAAACCTTTTAAAATAGAAGAAACACCGCACTTCTGTGCGGTGTTTCTTCCGTGTATCTTTTTTGTCTACACATTTTGGTGGACCTAATCGGGATCGAACCGACGACCTTACGGATGCGAACCGTACGCTCTCCCAGCTGAGCTATAGGCCCATACAGAGTGCTCTCAGCAAAATGAAAGATCCTTGTTGTGGACACTCAGATATTATAGCATAATTTATCCGGTTGTAAAGACCCTTTTTGAAAAAAGTGAAAAGTGATATTGATAAATGGCGGGAAATGATGTATGATATCAAATACAGCCTTCCGACGGACGGCGCAGAGGCGTCCGGCCCGCGGCAAGGCCGCACTAGTCGGGGAGTTAGCGGTGCCCTGTACCTGCAACCCGCTACAGCAGGGATGAATCCCGGCCCCCGGACGTGCATTGTGCTGTCTGACCTGGATAAGCAGCGATGATAGACCGGTCCCGCGCAACGCGGCTCCGTGAACCGTGTCAGGCGGGGAACCGAGCAGCATTAAGCGGTCAGCAGTGTGTGCCCCAGGCAAATCTGTGTATCCGTATGACCGAGCATATACCCCTAATGGGGGATGTTCCTGCCTTCTTTTTTTGTGGACAGCAAGG
>ERZ791605.1099-NODE-1099-length-14905-cov-3.353939_pt1 | contig 14905 bp, 9 predicted proteins | sample MGYA00509965_ERZ791605 | MGnify/ENA primary metagenome ERZ791605 (study PRJEB30046, sample SAMN00791923) | human gut metagenome | study: EMG produced TPA metagenomics assembly of the A metagenome-wide association study of gut microbiota in type 2... | reverse complement strand
AAATATGATGTGTTTTATAATTATGTCAAAATTCTTAACTTAATGACATTGCTCTTCGGAGCCCCTTTTGGTGTGTGTTTATACTTTTACTGGCATAGAATTTAATGCCTCTTCGTATTCATCTGAAGTGTAATCCAGTAAAATTTTTTCTTTTGGAACGTTATATTTGATCATATTTTGAATTGCATCGATTCTGCCTCTGGCTTCTCCTCTGGCTTCGCCTTGTTCCAGTAATTCCTCGGATCGTAACTTCAAAATTTTACCACCCATAATCTCACCCAATCCTTTCCTGATAGCATTATCCTCTGGGATAATATAATCTGCGATTTTCTCAATTAAAACAATCATATCCATATAAAGATGTGACTTTTGTTCTTTTTCGGACGCGTCCTCTAACCTTCGGTTGATCTCCCGGAAATCGTCCAGCAGATGCTTCACTTTTTTCGAATTCGTTCCATTGTGCTTCAAAAAATGTTCATACCGTAAGATATGATACGGAAGCAGAATCAGCAGCCGTTTTTCAAAAATCCGATCCACCGTGTATCTTTTCGCCTGCAAAACCGGAACGCGGTAACGTACTTTCTGACCATCTGCAAACGTTACAATTGCTTCATGATAATCCGGAAGCGAACGGTGATTGCGGATATAAAGCACGCACGATTGAGGAAACGCAATCTCCCAAATTGCATGTTCCCCCAAAGAAGCATGCTCAAGTGCAATCGAAATGTCGTACTCGAACATTCGGATAACCATTGTCCTGTCCTTAGAGGACTGGCATTCCAGATGGTATATATGTCCACCAATCCGGATAATGGAGTCCGTGATCACGGTTCCGTACTTTTCGTAATGTTCGTTTCGCAATTGTTCAAACTGTTCCTCTTCGCTGTAAGAAGTATGGAAAACTTCGTTGATCAGCGGAATGAGAAGCTGCGGCATTTTTTGCGCAATGGTTCGGAATACATCGTCGAAAATCGTGCTGTGTTCTGTTGTGTTTTCTGTGTCGGCATCTGGCAACGAAGTTGTCAAAATGTCAGTGTTCCCCATGTAGTGTCCTACCTTTCCTTTAGTATATATCATAAGCATCTGCTTTTACAATATAGAAAGTATAAAAAACAGAGCTGTTATGACCAGTTCTATGAAATTGTGGTTCTAATGGAAATTTATGAGCGAAATGCTCTCCATGAGTGGTGATTGCGGTACAATGGCGATGTATCGCATAAGTAATTGTGGTATATAATTTTATAAACCCAATAAAAACAGAATATCGTATTTTCGGACAGAAGTCAAATGATTTATAACAGTAACAGAAAAACCTAAAATGAACAGAAAAACAACAATTGCGATACGATTGGAAAATAAATCGTATCACGATTGTTGTTGTAAAATTATTTTCTGGTTTATAGGATCTCCTCAAGCCCATACAATGCCGCACCCAGTGCACCGACAATCTCCGGTTCCTCATAGATATGTAGTTTTTCTCCAAGCTGCTCCTCCAGCACGGCGACGACACCCGGATTCTTGGCAACACCGCCAGTCATCATATATCCCGGATTCAGACCGACACGTTTCAGGAGGGACATTGCTTTCCCGGCAATTGCTTTGTGAATTCCATGTGCAATATCAGCAATCTCTTTGTTCTGTGCGATCAGGGAGATAACTTCCGATTCAGCAAAAACACTGCACATACTGCTGATTTCAATATTTTCTTTGGACTGCAGGGATACCGGACCAAGTTCGTCGATACTGATTTCCAGGGAGCGCGCCATCATTTCCAGAAAGCGGCCGGTTCCGGCGGCACATTTATCATTCATGACAAAATCGGCAACTTCTCCATTGTCATTCAGCCGGATGGCTTTGCTATCCTGACCGCCGATATCGAGGATCGTGTGAACGTCCGGGAAGAGAAGATGCGCACCTTTTCCGTGGCAGCTGATTTCGGTTACATTTTTGTCCGCAAATGGAATGCTGACACGACCATAACCGGTGGATACAATCAGGGAAATATCTTCCCGGTTAAGTCCGGCCTTTTTCAGAACGTCTGTCAGTGCGGCATCTGCACTCTGGGAAGATTTGGCTCCGGTGCGGACAACTGAAAATGCTTTGATCTGTCTGTTTTCGTCTAAGATTACGGCGTTTGTAGAGGTAGAGCCGCTGTCAATTCCTAATGTATACACAGTATCACCCTTTCTTTTTATCATTTGTTTTTCCCCGGTCAGGGACAATCCTTTTTTCACTTTCAATTCTTCCATAAAGGCTTCCACACGGGTCCGGACCTGTCCGGCACATTGTCTGGTGGAATCGGTTTCTACCAGCAGAATCGGCAGATCCAGCCGCTGGCGGAAATCCGCATACTCGTAAGAATAAGAGTCACAGAATTTGACGGTATGATATATAATTCCATCCAGGCGGTCGGTAAAACCGTCAAGAAAATGTTCACGGTTCGCTGCTTTTAACATGCGCATGCATGGAATCTGGTTTAGCAGCGCGGCAGCATAAGAATGCAGGACCTGATCCTCTGTAATGGAAAAATCACGTGCAAGTCCGGTGCATGTTAAATCAAACAGCAGATTGGCACCGCGGTCGACAAGCAACTGACGGATTTCATTGTTGCATCGGGCACCCATGATACCAATATTGAGTTTCTGTCCGTTTCCTTTTTCGGACGCTGCGCTGGCAGACATGCGGGTGTTTTCCTGTTTTTTCAGAGCCGCTTTGTTCTGCATCATGGAAACAAAACGTTTCAGATCCAGTGTTTTTCCAGAGAAAGCCTCGTACTCCGTGAGCATTTGTTTTAACTGGCGCTCATAGAGCGTCACTGCAAAATCATTAAATTTGCGGGGAATATCCAGCAAAAAGAAAAATTTATCCGGGAACTGGCTTTTTAATGTGTCATACAGACGCCGGATGCTGTCGCAGCAGGTAGTCAGAATGACACCCTCATAGTCATGTTCCATCACATCTTCCAGCACGGCCTTGGTATAGGAACAGATGTTGGCGTGCATCCCGTTTCCGTGAACAATTGAGTGTAACATATGCATGTCCGCGTGGTTAAAATCCGTAACGGATGGTTCCAGACGTGTGATTTCCGTGTCCATGGCTTCAAATAATTCCATGGGGGTATATTTACATACATAACCTAACATGATAAATTCCTCTCTTTATCCAGAATTTCCAGAAAAGCTTCCAGACGGGTTTTGATTTGCCCGTCATGGCTGTTCCGGCGGTCCATGGCATCGCCATCCAGAACGAGCAGTGGAATATCCGCGGCCTTGAGTGTTTCGCGAAGCTGGAATACTCCGCCGGCAGATTGCTTACAGCCCCAGTGGCAGAAGTTAATGACGCCATCGGCATGCATTTCTTTTGCCAGTTTTACGACCATATTTGCTTTTTTTTCGTATGGACCGTTATAGAGATTGTTTAGCATTTTAGTGGCAAGTGCTTCCAGTGGGTGGGTGGTATCCAGTTCGTCCATGTAATCCAGGTTCATTTCGGTACACTGGACCTGGTAATCTCTGTTCAGGTTAAAATAGTGTTTGAGTGTTTCCTGATAAAAAGGAAGCAGATGTACCCACACAATCCGGGTGCCGTCATATTTCGGATATTGTTTGATATCCTCGGCAAAACTGCGGAACAGATCAAGTGTTTCCGGTGTTCCGATGTTTAAGTGGGTGGCAAAAAGCATGTACATCTGCAGAGTCAGTGTCGATGGATAATAGCGCTCTGCCTGCAGTTTTAAAAACTCTTTGTAATAAGCTTTCGACTGGTTTTCGCGGGCAAGTGTTTCCGACAGGTCATCCATGGACAGACGTTTTCCGGTCAGTGCTTCCAGTTTCTGAATCAGTTCTTTCAGCTGCATGGTCACATATTCCACGGCTTCCGGAGAACAGCTGTCCGGCACATCGATCACATAAGTGTCAAGATCCGTGTGCCGGCTGACATAGCGGAATGTGTTAATATTGCCGTCACAAATCATGGAAGTTGTCACACCGAGTCTGGCAGGTGAAATAATTCCGGAGTCTACGGCACCGATAAAATCTTTGTGATAGGAACAGAGCGTGGAGGCAATTCCACGGCTTTCTGCGCGGTCGATAAAATAGTCTTCACACGTAAATCCTGAGAGAAACGAGGAAAGACATTCCATGGAAAGCGCACTGAGTCCGAAGCACTGGAAAATTTCCACGGGTGCAAACAGATTGCACCAGACCGTGGATTCCGGGTATTCCAGCGCATGAAGCGTATTTTTTACGCCGAGCGTATTCAGCTTCTGATATGCTTTCGGCATTGTTTTTTCTGCAAAATGTTCAGTCCGGAACTGTTCGAGATGTAATCCGATGTCAATCATTTTGCGGGAAACTGCCGGGTGGGTGCCAGCATATTTTTTAATATGATTTCCGTAAGTTTTGACGATATTCATAGTATATATCCTTTATTAAACAAAAAATTATTATAACCTTGTGTCTGTAAAAAATAAAGTTTTGTGTAATAAAATTTAGAAAAACCTAAGAATCTAAAATATTGCGTATTATAGGGGGATTGATTATAATAGAAAGTACGGAATTATCTATTATGGAAGGAATCAGGACACATGGGAGCACAGGACAATACGGAAAAGGTACTGCGCAGTCTTCACGTTTTGCTGTCGAAGAGTGAGCCGTATCCGAAAGAGCCGAGTAAAGTTATCATAGATAAGCAGCAGGTGATTGATCTGCTGGCAGAATTAAATACCTGTATTTATCAGATTATGGATGAATACGAGCTGACCATTCGAAGCCGTGACAAGGCAGAGCGCGATTTCCATAAAAAGGGAGATCAGATCATCTGGGATGCAAGCCGTAAGGCAGAGGACATTTATGCGGCATCTGTCATGTATATGGATGAAACGTTAAACCGTATGCAGGATATCATGCAGGAGGCAGACAAAAAGGTCGGTGCCATCTATCAGGAAATTAAAGAACAGATGGAAAAAGAAGAAAAGACATTAAGAACCAACAAATCCGAACTCAAAGGACAGCTGCAGGATCTGGTTGATACCGAAAAGTACCTAAAGATCATCGAGGAGCGAAACCGCGAGATTGAGAAGGAAAAGATGGAAGGAAGACCGGAGTACGAGCAGGAGAAGCGGGAAGAAAAAGCAATTTACGCAAACCGGCAGACCGATATCAGGATTAATCAGGAATATCTGGATAAGCTTGGACTTTCCGTACCGGAAGAACCGGTAGAAGACCTTGCGGAAGAACCAGTAGAAAAGCCAGTGGAAAAGCCGGTGGAAAAACCAAAGAAGCTGTCGCCGAAGCCGGAGATTCCGGCACCGGTTACGGTAGAAGATGACGATGAAGAGTTAAAGCAGCTGGAAGAACAACTGCGTGTGAATCTGGATGCTGATTATTTTAAGTGGAAAGATGAACAGGAAGAACAGGAAGCAGCAGAAGAAAAAGAAAAATCCGCCGGCTTTCAGAACAAGATCAAGAACCTGATAGGAGGACATCCGCATGACGATTCTGGTGTGTGATGATGACAAGGAAATTGTAGACGCAATTGAGATTTACCTGATTCAGGAAGGATACCAGGTAGTAAAAGCATATGACGGGGAACAGGCTCTGGAGATGCTTCGCACAAAGAAAATTGATCTGATGGTGATCGATGTGATGATGCCGAAACTGGATGGAATCCGTGCGACATTCCAGGCACGTAAAACAAGCAGCATTCCCATTATCATCCTGTCTGCCAAGACAGAAGATGCGGATAAGATTCTGGGGCTGAACGTGGGGGCGGACGATTATGTGACCAAGCCGTTTAATCCGCTGGAACTGGTTGCCCGTGTGAAGTCACAGCTGCGGCGTTATACCACACTTTCGAGCACCCCTTCCGGTGATGCCGTTTATGAAGCCGGCGGTCTGGTTATTAACGATGAATTAAAAAAAGTTACGGTAGATGGGGAAGAGGTCAAACTGACTCCGATCGAATACAACATCCTTCTGCTTCTCATGAAAAATAAAGGAAAAGTATTTTCCATCAGTCAGATTTATGAGGAAATCTGGAATGAAGAAGCAATTGGCGCTGACAATACAGTTGCTGTCCACATCCGGCATATCCGGGAAAAAATTGAAATCAATCCGAAAGAACCGCGGTATCTGAAAGTGGTCTGGGGTGTCGGCTATAAAATCGAAGCGGGGGCGTAGCTGTCTATGAAAGAATTCTCCAGCGGAAAAAAGGGCGCAGCCATTGTCATGCATCAGATGTTTCTGATTATGATGCTTTGCGGAATCTATGGGATCGGATACAATCTGCGCAGACATATCGGAGGGCTGGGTATTCTCAGCCTGTTTATGGTGATCGGCATGGTCGGAAGCTTTGTATTCCTTGCCTATCTGACAGGTGTTGCAGGGCGCCGGTCGGAGGAGGATGCAACCATTTACCTGACCTGGATCGATAAAATTTATACGGATATCCAGATGGTGCTTTTTGTGGCATTCATTTATCTTGTGCTTTTTTTGGGGAGAAATCTCCATGACATCCAGTTTGAACTGTCCGGACTGATGGTAGCGGTCGGAACAGTCGGGTATCTGGTCGATGTTGTATTCCTGCTGTTTTATATGAGCATTGTCCGGCGGGTCAAAAACAATACCCTTCTGACATACAGTCTGATCTATCAGGCAGGAAGCTTCCTTAGACGGGTGTTTATCTCCGGACAGAATCCCAGACTGTGTACGCGTAAGGCGCGCGAAAGATATGAGATCCAGCATGCAATTGAAAAAATTGCGGCAGGGGCACTGGATACAACACTGGATGTGGAGCAGTTTCACGGACAGGAAAGAGGCATTGCAGCTTCTGTGAATAATATCCGTGCAGGGCTGAGCGAAGCCATTCAGGAGCGGATCCGGAATGAACGGATGAAGGCAGACCTGATCACGAATGTTTCCCATGATATCAAAACACCGCTTACTTCCATTGTCAATTATGTGGATCTGCTCAAACGTGAAAACCTGGAAAACGAAAATGCACGTAATTATATCCGGGTTCTGGATGAAAAATCCCAGCGGCTGAAACAGCTGACGGAGGATCTGGTCGAAGCATCAAAGATCAGTTCCGGAAATATCCAGCTGGATATGCAGACCATTGATCTGGTAGAACTGCTGTACCAGACGGGTGGTGAGTTCAATGAACGTTTTGAGGCACGGGGGCTGACCATTGTGACGAAACTGCCGCACAATTCAGTGATGATCCGGGCAGACGGACGGCAGCTCTACCGTGCAATTGAAAATCTGTATACCAATGCGGCAAAATATGCACTCGAAAATACCCGGGTTTATGTAGATCTGGAAGTAGAGGAGAACAATGCGGTTTTCCGTATCAAAAATATTTCGAAAAATCCGCTGCCGGAACAGGGAGCGGCGAGGAAAGACCTGACGGAGCGTTTTGTGAGGGGAGAGGAATCCCGCACGACAGAGGGAAGCGGTCTTGGACTGTCCATTGCAAAGAATCTTACACAGCTGATGGGCGGTGAGTTTGCAATCCTGGTAGACGGCGATCTGTTTGCGGCATCCATTACGTTTGCAGTCGTTGCATAAAAATACATTTTATTATATAATTATCATTAACCATGATTTCGAAAACAAGGAGGAAACTATGAAGTTATATGAAAACGGCGCATACCTGGTCAACGGCAGGGATGTTGTCATTAATTCACCGGAAGCAGCATCTGCTGTCAATGCAAAGACAGGAAAGACTGTTACACCGGAAGATGCAAAGAAACAAACCATTGCATATGGAATTTTAAAGAACCACAATACATCTGGCAACATGGAAAAACTGCAGATCAAATTTGATAAGCTGACTTCCCACGATATTACATTTGTCGGCATCATCCAGACCGCCAGGGCATCAGGTCTTGAGAAGTTCCCGATTCCTTATGTACTCACTAACTGTCACAACAGTCTGTGTGCAGTCGGTGGAACCATCAACGAAGATGACCATATGTTTGGACTGACATGTGCAAAGAAATACGGCGGAATCTATGTTCCTCCTCATCAGGCAGTTATTCACCAGTTTGCAAGAGAAATGCTTGCAGGCGGCGGAAAGATGATCCTTGGATCAGACTCCCATACCCGTTACGGAGCACTGGGAACCATGGCAATTGGAGAAGGTGGTCCGGAGCTTGTAAAGCAGCTTTTGAATAAGACTTACGATATTGATATGCCGGGAGTTGTCGGCATTTACCTGACAGGTACCCCGCAGAAGGGTGTCGGACCGCAGGATATCGCACTTGCCATTATCGGTGAAGTATTTGCCAACGGATTTGTAAAAAATAAAGTGATGGAGTTTGTCGGACCGGGCGTATCCAATCTGAGTGTTGATTACCGTATCGGTGTTGATGTTATGACAACAGAGACCACCTGTCTGTCCTCTATCTGGAGAACCGATGACCAGGTGAAGGAATTCTATGAGATTCACGGAAGAACCGGAGATTTCGAGGAACTGAATCCGGGAGAAACTGCATACTATGACAGCTTTATCGAACTTGATTTAAGCGAGATTAAGCCAATGATCGCGATGCCGTTCCATCCAAGCAATACATACACGATCGAGGAATTAAATGCAAACCTGATGGATATTCTCGATGACTGTGAGAAGCGTGCACAGGTAAGCTTTGATGGAAAAGTAGACCTTGACTTAAAGAGCAAAGTAAAGAACGGAAGACTGTATGTAGATCAGGGTATCATTGCCGGATGTGCTGGTGGTGGATTTGAAAATATCTGCGATGCAGCAGATATCTTAAAGGGTTCTTCCATTGGAGCGGACGAGTTTACGTTGAGTGTATACCCGGCGTCTACTCCGATTTATATGGAATTGGTTAAGAACGGTGCCGTTGCCAATCTGTTGGAGACAGGTGCCATTGTCAAGACTGCATTCTGCGGACCGTGCTTTGGTGCCGGAGATACACCTGCAAATAATGCATTTTCCATCCGTCATTCTACACGTAACTTCCCGAACCGTGAGGGCTCTAAGGTACAGAACGGACAGGTTGCTTCCGTAGCACTGATGGATGCGCGTTCTATCGCTGCAACCGCTGCAAATAAGGGATTCCTTACCGCAGCTACCGATATTGATGTAAACTACAGCAAGCCGAAATACTTCTTTGATAAGACCATTTATGAAAACCGTGTATTTGACAGCAAGGGTGTGGCAGATCCGGACGTAGAGATCCAGTTTGGACCAAATATCAAGGACTGGCCGGCTATGAGCCCGCTTCCGGAGAATCTTGTGCTGAAAGTTGTTTCCGAGATTCACGATCCGGTGACCACAACGGACGAGCTGATTCCTTCCGGAGAGACATCCTCTTTCCGTTCCAACCCACTGGGACTGGCAGAGTTTGCACTTTCCAGAAAGGATCCGGAATATGTTGGACGTGCCAAGGAAGTACAGAAGGCACAGAAGGCTGTCGAGGCAGATACCTGTCCGGGGGATGCACTTCCGGAGATTCATCCGGTTATGGATACCATCCGTGCAACGTTCTCCGATGTCAACCGCTCAAACGTTGGTTTCGGAAGTACGATTTTTGCAGTAAAACCGGGAGACGGTTCTGCGCGTGAGCAGGCGGCTTCCTGCCAGAAGGTACTTGGCGGATGGGCAAACATTGCAAATGAATATGCGACCAAGAGATATCGTTCCAACCTGATTAACTGGGGTATGATTCCGTTTGTTATTGATCAGGGAGAGCTTCCGTTCCACAATCTGGATTACCTGTTTGTTCCAAAGATCCGTGAGGCGATCGCAGACGGAAAGACAGAATTTGAGGCATATGTGGTAAAGGATGGTGCCTTAAAGCCATTTACCCTGCGTATGGGAGAACTGACACCGGATGAGAAAGATATTATCCTTAAAGGCTGCCTGATCAATTATTACCGCGGATAGGAGATCTTGTATGACAGACGTGGAAAAACAAAAACAGATGGAACAGATCAAACAGAGTGAGGATGGCATGCGTCAGACGGTTCTTCTGATTAAAATCGGATTGATGGTATTTCTCACCTTTGCCTGTTGTACCGTATTTTTCTTTCTGGTGCTCCGGTACAAGGGGGTTGCAGATACCTGGCATCTGATTACAGGTGCATTGCAGCCGATTATTATCGGACTGGGACTTGCTTATCTGCTTAACCCGGTTATGAAATTTCAGGAGCGGCACTGGCTGCCGTTTCTGAAAAAGAAAATGAAATCAGAAAAATCAGCGGCTAAAGTGGCACGTGGATTGTCCATTGCCGGGGCAATCCTGTTTCTTCTGGTGATTCTGGTACTTTTGATTGCGGCAATTGTTCCTTCGGTGGTATCAAGTGTTACCGGGCTGGTGGAAGCACTGCCTGGTAATGTGGAGAGCCTGATCCGTATGGTGAAAAGCGGAAAACTCGGAGCCTATGGAGTGACAGATACCATCAGTGATATGCTGACAAAGCTGACGGATTATGTGGAAAACTGGGCAACGAACGATCTGCTTCCACAGATGCAGCAATATCTGCTGCAGATTACTTCCGGCGTAATCACGATGGTCAAATCCATATTAAACTTCATCATTGGAATTATTGTTGTTGTTTATGTCTTATCCATTAAAGAAAGCCTGGTGGGACAGGGCAAAAAGATTGTGTATGCGATCTTTAAACCGAAACATGGAAACATTATTATCGAAGTTTTCCACAAGGCAGATGAAGTATTTGGTGGTTTCATCATTGGAAAGATTATAGATTCTGCCATCATCGGTGTGATCTGTTATTTTGGATGTCTGATTCTGCATATCCCAGATACGATACTGGTTGCGGTTATCATTGGAGTAACCAATGTCATTCCGGTGTTTGGACCGTTTATCGGTGCGATTCCGACACTTCTTCTGGTGGTGATCCAGAGTCCGCTGCATGCGTTGTATCTGCTGATATTTATTATCGTTCTGCAGCAGGTGGATGGAAATATTATCGGACCGAAGATTTTAGGTGATTCCACCGGATTATCCGCGTTCTGGGTAATGTTTTCGATTCTGATCGGAGGCGGACTGTTTGGATTTCTGGGAATGCTGCTTGGAGTTCCGGTGTTTGCGATGATTTACTATATTATCCGCAGACTGGTAAACCACAGCATACGGAAGAAAAACCTTACAACCGTAACGGAGGCATATGTGGAGGCGGCCGGTGTGAATGAGGCAACCGGTGCGATCATATATTACGGGGAAAAACAAAAGAAAAAGAGAACTTTAAAAGATTCCGGAAAGAAAGACGAAACAAAGAAAAACCAGTAATTTCAAGGGCTGTACGCGTTTGTGTGCAGCTCTTTTTTTCGGATTATTTTTTGACACTAATTGCCGCCTATGGTATACTTGAAAATAGACAGATAGACCTGTTTGGGGATACTTTAAGGAGATAACAATTGGACAAATACGAATATAATCTGAAGCTTGATCAGATGAAATCCCGCTATGCGGAAGAGAAATACGATGAGGCAGCAGATATTGCAGATACTATCAATTGGAATAAGGTTAAAAATGTAAATGGTCTGGTAAAAGCTGGGGAAGTGTATGAAAAAGTACAGCGTTATGAGGAGAGCCGGGAAGTTTTGCTGATGGCATATGATCGCTCGCCGATCGGAAGAATGATTATTTACCGTCTTGCGGAAGTGGCGGTCAAGATGAAAGATTTTCAGGCGGCACAGGATTATTATGATGAGTTTGTGGAGATTGCGCCTCATGACACCCTTAAATATGTACTTCGCTATGATATACAGAAAGCACAGGGGGCTTCTTATGAAGAACTGATACCGATTCTTGAAGAACTCAAGGAGCAGGAATATACGGAAGAGTGGGCATATGAGCTTGCTTATCTGTATCACAAAGCAGGGATGAGTGAGAAGTGTATTGATGCATGTGATGAGCTGGTTCTCTGGTTTGGAGATGGGCCATATGTAGAGCGTGCATTGGAACTGAAAATGCTGTATCAGCCATTGACGAAAACACAGGAAGAAAAGTATCGGTCGTTTTGTCAGGCAAAAGATGACAGAGCAGGTTTGACACACATTGATGTGGAGGAGATGGCGCGTGCCGGGGAGACCGTGCATGATCCGGTCGCAATTCCAAAAGTAGAAGTAAACACAGAACGGTTTAATACCGTCAATCTTCAGGCGGAAATTGCAAAGGGTATGCAGCAGATCATGGATGCAACCGAAAAAGAAACCGTCACGGATACGCTGGACAATATCAACCGTATGGTGGAAGATGTCCCTTATCTGAAAATGCAGATGGAGGAAGAAAAGCCTGAGGCACAGCCGGAACAGAATACACGGCACATTGAGACAGATGAGGAGATTGATGGTTCACTCAAGACAAATTTCAAAGAGTTGTTGGGAGAAGACTCCGATGGTCAGATGAGCATGATGACAAATGAGAAAAATATGATTGAGCATCAGATCACAGGCCAGATGACAATTGAGGAAGTGCTGAGTGAGTGGGAGAAAATGCGCAAGGCTGCGGAAGCTGCACTAGAAGATGCCAGAAAGCGGAAACTCGAATCCGCAAAAGCACGTGCACTGCAGGAGGCAGGCGATATTATGGACCGCCTGACAGGAGTATTGCCAAAACTGGATGCGGTGCTGGCAGAGAAGGCGGATATTGTGGAGGAAACGGCAGAAACACCGCCACAGACGCCGGAAAGGGAAACACCGCCGGAAGCGGATGATCCAAAAGAACGAAAGGAAGAAGAGGAAGAGAACAAAAAAGAGGAACAGCCAGTCATGGATACAGATGCCGAAGAACTTTGGCCAGAGGGAGTATCTTTAGAAGAAATGGTACGTTCCCAGCAGAAAAAAAAGACGGAAGCTGCCGCACAGAAACCGGAAGAAGAGACATCCGATGTGACAGAAGATGACCAAAACTTAAATGAGAATCGTGGTGTAGAAGAAATGGAAACAGAAACAAAGAAAAAGGATTTTGAGGAGGTTCCGATCGAGGATCTGCCACAGAAACCAACACTTGCACAGGAGAGGGAAGAAGAGTTTGCTTTTGTAAGAAGAAAAACAGATCGCTCTTCCTGGAAAGGAAAAACAGTACATATTCCACAGGTAGACACACCGGTGGATCTGGGAAAAGAGGAAAAACAGAATATCCCGCTTGTAGAACTGACCGATGAACAGAAAGCGATTTTTTCGTATTTTATGCCGGTGAAGGGCATGGAGGATCAGCTCTGCAAAGCGTTGACAGTTGCTTCGTCCCATCTGAAAAATAAGGAAACTGCATCGAGGGGGAATCTCGTAATTAAAGGCGGACAGGGAAGTGGAAAAACAACACTTGCCACCAGCATGATCAAAGTCCTGCAGCAGGAGACCGGGGTTTTGGATGGAAAGATTGGAAAGATCCATGCGGAAGCATTGAACCAGAAAAATGTCGGCGGGCTGCTGGATAAGGTGGCAGGAGGATGCCTGATTATTGAACAGGCAGGAGATATGGAGAAAAAGACCGTGTCGGAGTTATCCGGATTGCTGGACGCAGATGAGAGTGGTCTTTTCGTTATACTCGAAGACACATCCAAGGGCATCAAGAGATTATTTGCGCAGAATGAAACATTTGCCAAAAAATTCAGTGAACAGATCTCAGTTCCGATTTTTACAAATGATGAGCTGGTCACGTTTGCACGTTCTTATTCCAGGGAACTTGGATACAAAATTGATGATATGGCGGTTCTGGCATTGTATAACCGGATCAGCAATATTCAGAGACTGGATCAGGCGACAACACTGACAGAGGTGAAAGATATTGTGGATGAAGCAATTCACCGGGAGGCACATGGAGGGTTAAAGAAAGCTATCAGTATTCTGACCGCCAGCCGTTATACGGATGATGACAGAATTGTACTAACGGAAAAGGACTTCGAGTAAGATAGATAAGAGAAGACAGGGAGGGTATTTATGAGTAATTTTACAGAGATGGATTGTTACCTGTTTGGACAGGCAACACATTATGATATTTATCGCAAAATGGGTGCTCACAAAATGACAATTGAAGGAGAAGAGGGAGTATGCTTCGATGTCTGGGCACCGCATGCGGACCGTGTATACGTGATTGGGGAATTTAACGGCTGGAATGAAACGTCCCATGAGATGAAACGTGTGACACCGGAGACGATGGGGGTATACGAACTGTTTGTACCGGGCGTCCAGATTGGCTGTATGTACAAGTTCCTGATTATCGCGCAGGACGGAAGAAAGCTGTACAAAGCAGACCCTTATGCAAATTATGCACAGCTGCGGCCGGAGACAGCTTCCATTGTCACGGATATTTCCAATTTCCTCTGGTCTGATAGCGAATGGATGAATGCCAGAAAAAAACTTTCCAAAGAGGAAGTATATGAGCAGCCGATGGCGATTTATGAGGTACATCCGGGTTCCTGGATGCGGCATCCGGGGCGGGACGATGATGGATTTTATTCTTATCGGGATCTGGCAAAGACCTTGATTCCTTATGTGAAAGACATGGGATATACCCATATCGAGCTGATGGGAATTTCCGAGTATCCATACGATGGTTCCTGGGGATATCAGGTAACGGCAGCGGAGGATTTCAGGGATATTATGGGAGAATTTGTGCGTTCCGAAGCCCATCTGGTGCTTCTGGATCTGAAGCTTCCGTATTTTAACGGATTTCACTGGTGTGAAGAAATCCGCCGGGTATCGCAGGTTCCTGTTATTTTTCTTTCCTCTGCGGCAGATGACATGAATATGGTTATGGCAATGACCAGAGGAGCAGACGATTTTGTTGCCAAGCCCTTTAATCTGGAGGTCCTTTCTGCAAAGGTTCAGGCGATACTGAGAAGAACATATTCCTTTGGAAACAGTGGGAACCTTCTGGAACACAGAGGCGCTGTCCTGAATCTGGGAAGCG
>ERZ791605.1094-NODE-1094-length-14944-cov-4.098596_pt1 | contig 14944 bp, 14 predicted proteins | sample MGYA00509965_ERZ791605 | MGnify/ENA primary metagenome ERZ791605 (study PRJEB30046, sample SAMN00791923) | human gut metagenome | study: EMG produced TPA metagenomics assembly of the A metagenome-wide association study of gut microbiota in type 2... | reverse complement strand
CGATATGTCCTGCTTTTCCTGCGCAGATCATGTTGATGACATCTTTTCTCAGATCATAAGCTAAAGCTGTCAGATTTTCCATTATTCTCATTCTCCTTTATATTAAAAATAATAATAAAATTAAATTAGTAATATTACTAGGTTTAATTTTTAGTATATTTGTTTTTAAAGTTGTAGTATTTGCTAAAGGTGAGTATTTATATAAATCTTATTTATTTCAATAATATAAAATTCAATAAAAATATAATAAACTTAAGAGGAGAAAAATGAAGAAATTAGGAATATTAACATTTCATTATCCAGAAAATAAAAATTATGGAGCAATATTACAATCATATGCAGTATTAAAATTATATGAGAAAATTGGATTAGAGGCATATCTATTAGATTATAGACCCTATTCTAAAACTTTAAAAAATATATTGAAAGATATTTTTTTAAATTCATTTGAAGCCAAAGGTTTTAAAGAATATGTAAAAAAATATTTAAAAATCTATAAAATAGATTTTGAAAATAAAAAAGAACTTAATAATACTTTTAATATTTTTTCAGTAGGTAGTGACCAAGTATGGAGAGAAAGGAACTTAAAGGAAAAAATATTAACTTATTTTTTTGATTTTGTAGATGATAATAAAAAGAAAATAGCATACGCAGCAAGTTTTGGAGTAGATTATTGGGAAGGAGATGAAAAACTTACAGAGGAGGTAAAACCTCTAATCAAAAGATTTGACTATATATCTGTAAGAGAAGAAAGTGGAATAGGTATATGTAAAAATACTTTTGGAATAGATAATGTAGTTTGTGTTCTTGATCCAACTTTAATGATAGATAGAGAGGATTACCAAATAATATTAGATGATTGGCAAGATAAGTCCCATCTTAAGAAAAAATACATAGCTCATATGCTTTTAGATGATACAGAACAATTAAGAAATGGAAGTAAAAAGATAGCAAATTACTTAGGAGCTGAAATTAATCACATAAAGGGGAAAAGTTTTAATATACTAGGAAAAACAATAACTTTGTATAATAAGGTTTCACAATGGTTGACATATTTAAAAGATGCAGAATTAGTAATAACAGATTCATTTCATTGTACAGTATTTTCTATTATATTCCATAAGAAATTTGTAGTTGTAGCTAATTCAACAAGAGGAATAACAAGATTAGAAACACTTTTAGGAAAAGTAGGATTAGAAAATAGATTTTTTACTAATATAGATAATGTGTTAGAGAGTGGAATTTTAAATCAAGAGATTGATTATCAAGAGGTAGATAAAAACTTAGAAGTATATAGAAAATATTCTATGGATTTTTTGAAAAAAGCTTTGGAGGATTAATGAATTATAGATGTTAAATAAAGTAATAAACAGATATATGAATTTACCCTTAGGAATTAAAGCAACACTATGGTTTTTAGTATGTAATTTATTTGAAAAAGGAATAACAATATTTACTACTCCTATTTTTACTAGATTATTAACAGTAGAAGAATATGGAAAGTTTAATATATTTAATTCGTGGGTAAGTTTACTAACTATTTTTATATCTTTAAACTTATATAGTGGAGTTTATTCTCAGGGACTGGTAAAAAATAGCAATCGAGAGGAGTATGCATCTTCTTTACAAGGCTTATCATTAACTTTAGCATTAATTTGGAGTTTTATATTTTTCTTATTTAAAGATAAAATAAGTAGTTTTTTAAACTTATCAATTTTTCAAATATTTATGTTGATAGTTATAATTTGGAGCAATTCAAGTTTTAACTTTTGGGCTACTAAAAAAAGAGTTGAATTTGATTATAAAAAGTTAATATATTTTACTTTAGTTGTAATTATATTGAAACCAATTTTAGGAGTTCTATTTGTCATTAAATTTGAAGACAAAGTCAATGCAAGAATTTTAAGTATTGTAATTGTAAATATAATATTGCATTCAATATTGTTTTTTATACAACTTAAAGAAGGAAAAAAATTTTATATAAAAAAATATTGGTTATCAGCTTTAAAATTTAATATTCCATTAATTCCACATTATTTATCTGGAACAATATTAAGTGTTTCAGATAGGATTATGATAGGAAAAATTATAGGAAATGATAAAGCAGGAATTTATAGTTTAGCATACTCATTATCAATGATAATGACAATTTTTAACTCGGTAATTTTTCAAACTTTGGAGCCTTGGTTATATAAAAAATTAAAAGAAAATGAAACTAAAGATTTTGCTAAAATAATGTATCCTTCATTAATTGGGGTTGCTTTATTAAATTTAGTCCTCATAGGATTCGCTCCTGAAATAATAAGAATATTTGCTCCTCAACAATATTATGAAGCTATATGGATAATTCCTCCTGTGGCAATGAGTGTATATTTTATGTTTTCTTATACCTTTTTTGCTGTATTTGAATTTTATTATGAAAAACCAAAATATATTGCTTTTGCTACATTTTTGGCGGCAAGTATAAATATAGTTTTAAATTATATTGGAATTAATAAATTTGGTTATTTAGCTGCTGGATATACTACATTAATATGCTATATAATTTATTCAGGAATGCATTATATTTTTATGACTAGGGTATGCAAAGAGTTTTTAAATAATATTAAAGTTTATGAAGTAAAAGAATTATTAAAAATATCATTTATATTTATAGGAATATCTTTTAGTTTTTTAATTTCTTATAATAATATATATTTGAGATATTTTTTGTTATGCTTCCTTATAGGAATATTATTATTTAATATAAAAAAAATAAAAAGTTATGTTTATGAAATGATATATATGAGAAAAAATAAAATATAAAAATTGGAGAGGAAACTATGGAGAAATATTATAATAGCGAAAAAAATGTACAAATATTGATAGCATTATTAAAAGCTTATGGAATAAAAAAAGTAATTGCTAGTCCAGGAACAACTAATATTAGCTTTATAGGAAGTATTCAAAATGATCCTTGGTTTGAAATATATTCTTCTGTTGATGAACGTTCAGCAGCATATATAGCTTGTGGTTTGGCAGCAGAGAGTGGAGAGCCAGTAGTATTGAGTTGTACTGGAGCAACTGCATCAAGGAATTATATTTCAGGATTAACGGAAGCCTTTTATAGAAAACTACCTATTCTAGCAGTAACCTCAACACAGCATATTGGGAGAGTGGGAAATAATATTCCACAAGTCATTGATAGAAGTCAAATACAAAAAGATATTGCTAAGTTGAGTATACAATTACCAATGATTTATTGTGAAGAAGATAGATGGGCTGCAGAATTGAATATAAATAAAGCTTTAATTGAACTTAGAGACAATGGTGGTGGACCAGTTCATATTAATTTAGCTACTACATATAGTATGGATTTCTCAGTAAAATCTCTTCCAAAAGTTAAGGTTATAAAAAAATTTACCTATAGAGATAAACTACCAGATATTACAGGTAATAAAGTAGGAATATTTGTAGGAGCCCATAAAGAATGGAGTTCAAAATTAATAGATCTTGTAGATAAGTTTTGTAGTAGATATAATGGAGTTGTATTTTGTGATCATACAAGTAATTATAAAGGGAAATACTATGTTAATGCAAGTTTGATTTGTAGTCAGCCACAGAGAAGCAAAATATTTGATGGGTTAGATATATTAATAGATATTGGAGATATATCAGGAGCATATATGGGAGTTCCTTCAAAACAAGTATGGAGAGTTAATAGAGATGGAGAAATAAGAGATGCACATAAAAGATTAACTAATGTATTTGAAATGAGAGAAGAAGATTTTTTTGAATACTATGTACAAGAAAAAGATGATAAAGATAAAGATTCTTATTTAAAGGAATGTCAGCTTGAATATGAAAGACTTCTAAAAAAAATTCCAGAACTTCCTTTTTCTAATGTGTGGATAGCTCAAAATTCAGTAAAATTTCTTCCTAAGGGTAGTGTATTACATTTAGGGATTTTAAATACTTTAAGAGCATGGAACTTTTTTAAAATACCTAAGGAAGTATTAGGTTATTCTAATACTGGAGGGTTTGGAATAGATGGGATAACATCTTCTTTAGTCGGAGCAAGCTTAAGTAATAAAGAAAAATTATATTTTGGAGTATTAGGAGATTTAGCATTTTTTTATGATTTAAATGTGCTAGGAAATCATCATTTAGGAAATAATATAAGAATAATGTTAATAAATAATGGTAGAGGAACTGAGTTTAGAAATTATAATCATAATGCAGCTCAATTTGGAGAAGAGGCAGATAAGTTTATGGCAGCAGCCGGACATTTTGGAAATAAATCAAAAAATCTTGTGAGAAATTTTGTACAAGATTTAGGTTTTGAATATATAACTGCAAAAAATAAAATTGAATATTTAGAAAAAGCGAACTATTTCTTCAATGAAGAAATATATAAAAAACCAATTGTTTTTGAAGTTTTTACAGATAGTATTAATGAAAGTAATGCAATAAAAATAATGAGAAATTTAGAAACTACAACTAAAGGTAAAATAAAAAAGATTTTAAAGAAAGTCTTAGGAACAAATAAAATAGAAAAGTTAAAAAAGTATATAAAAAAATAAGGGGTATAAAATTGAGAAAGTTAAAAAGAATAATACAAGCTATAATATTTATGTTAAAACAAAAGGAAATATTAACTGTTCCTAAGATAATAGATAGAGAAAAATTATTAGAAGGACGAGTTGCTTTTATAACTGGAGGAAATAGTGGAATTGGTTTAGAAATAGCAAGAGAATTTTTAAAAAATGGTTGTAAAGTCATAATAGCAGGAACTAATGAAGAAAAATTAAAATTGTGTTGTAAAAGTTTAGATAATATAAACATTAAATGTATAACTTTAAATCTAACAGAAATAAACACTTTTAAAGAAAAATTTGAACAAATATTAAGTTTATTTCCAAATGATAAAATAGATATATTAGTTAATTCTGCAGGAGTAACAGGGTTTACAAATTATTTTGAAGTAACAGAAAAAGAATACGATAATATTATGGATATAAATTTAAAAGGTAATTTTTTCTTAAGTCAGATTTTTAGTAAATATATGATAGAAAATAATATAAAGGGAAATATATTAAATATTTCTTCTTCTTCAGCAGTAAGACCAGCCTGGAAACCTTATCAGATATCAAAATGGGGAATAAAGGGATTTACACTAGGATTAGCAGATACACTAGCTCCATATGGAATAGTTGTAAATGCATTAGCTCCAGGTCCAGTAGCTACTCCAATGCTAGGAAAAAATGAAGGAGATAACATATATAATAGTCGAATTTATAATAAAAGGTATGCTTTACCTAGTGAAATTGCATATTTAGCAACTTATATGGTAAGTGATTTGGGGAGATTAATAATAGGAGATACTATTTATAGCACTGGTGGTAGTGGTATTTTAGATTTACATAACTAAAAAATAATTATTTCATTAATTAGGATAGAAAAAAATATCTAGGAGCAACCAATGTTTAAAACAAACCAAAATATATACAATAAAATAGGAGAGTTAGGTGTATATATTTACACCCTCTCTCTTTTTATATCTAAGTCTGGTGTAAATATAGGACTAGGATTTTTAGTATTAGCCTTTTTATTCTATCTTTGGGATAGGAGAAAAATTAAATTGACAACAGAGGAAAAATATATATTGGTTATCCTTATTCTACTACAAATATTTAGTTTTTTCTCAGCAGGAGGAACTCATTCCTTTCAAAGAGCCTTAGAAAAATCATATAGGTATATTGGACTCTTTTTTATCCCTTACTTTCTTTATAAGGATAGAGTTGTAAAAATAGTACTATCACTTTTTTCCCTTAGTATAATAATATCTTTTATTAATGGTATTTTATACTACAAAAAACTTAAATGGAATTTTAATGTAAGATTCCTCAGTTTCTCAAGCAATACCTTAGATGAAGCACATATATTAGCTATGGGGAGTATGCTGATTTTAGTAGCTATTATCTACTATATCAAAGAGAGAAAATATATATTTACCTCATTATTTACATTTACCCTTATCTTAGCAGTAGTAGCTTTAGTGATGACACAGGGAAGAGGAGCATGGCTAGGTTTTGGAGCTGGCTTATTTGTAGTTTCTTTCTTTCTCTTTAAAAGTAAAAAAATCTTTATAGCTATAACTATTTTTACTCTGCTTTTAGGTTATGGGGGTATCAATAGTAAGACTTTGGAAAATAATAGATATATTAAGAGATTTGAAAGTATAAAAAATAAAGATAACTCTAGAATCCTTCTATGGAAAAGTGGAATAGAGATGTACAAAGCTAATCCAATATTTGGAGTGGGAAGAGATAATGCTGGAGATTACTCTTTAGAGTATATGAAAAATCATTTTAAAGGGCAGAAACCTAACTATTTTTCTAAAAAAATGCTAGAGTTAGCTGGAGCTGGAAATCTACACAGTTTATATATCACAGCTTTAGCTGAGGAAGGAATACTGTCTATCCCTTTTATAGGAATGTTTCTATTTATTCTATATAGGCAGGGAAGATATTGTATCACTAGGGAGAGAGATTTTAATTTCTATTTAGTAGTAGGTATAATGGGTATGCTTGTAGCCTTTTTAGTAGGTGGACTTACAGAGAATGTATGGAGAGAGATATGGAAATCTAATATGTTTGTCTTTATAGTTGGATTATATCTATCAATAGTAAAACAAGAATGACTTTTATTTAAAGAGGTCATTCTTATTTTTTAATTATATTTCAAAAAAGTTGGTAAAACTATAGCAAACGTATGTCAATGCTACTGGAATAAAAAAATTCTTTTTGTTAAAATTTTATTAAAAGATTGAACAGCTATGAACAGATAGGAACCTGTTCTCTAGCTAAAAGGGTGTGTTTTATGCTAAAATTTTAATGTAGGTGGTAGTGAGTGGAAGTGAGTTTTACTCAGTAGAAACTCATACAAAAATATGTTAGATTATAACAAAAAGAAGATGAGGAGGTAGCAAAATGGAGAGACCAGAATACTATGGAATTTTACCATCAAAGGTAAGATATGATGAGAGGCTAAAACCAATGGAGAAGATAATGTTTTCAGAGTTGACAGCTCTGGTACATAAAAAGGGGTATTGCTATGCTAGTAATATGTATTTTGCAGCTCTGTATGGGGTACATAAAAGTACTGTAAGTGCATGGATAAGTAACTTGGCAAAGTGTGGACACATAACTACCAAGTGTATAATGAAAGATAAGAGAGTAGAGGAGAGAAGAATATATATTGCAGATGAAAGTGATATAAGTTATTTTCCTAAGTTGGACAAGGAAAAGAGTAACACAGTAGATGATAAAATTTTAGATGAAATTCTTGAAGAGAAGGTAGAGAGAAGAGAAAAAACTCCAGAGGAATTAGAAGATGTAAGAAAAAAACTTTTAAGGGATCTATTTGGATGTGAGGGAGAATAAAAAAATTACTAGGGTATCCATAAAAGAGTGGGGAGGGTATACATAAAAAAATCCCAAACCTATTCGTAAAAAGTAGAAGTATAATAGTACAAGAAGAATAAGACAAGAGTAATAGTATAAAAAGAATAATATATAATTATATAAGTTTTAAAGAGTTTAAAAATAAACGTAAATATTTTTGTTGAAAAAACAATGAAAAATTTTACATGTACCAAATAAATTCTTTGCAATTTAATAATTTTGTAGTATAATGTAGAATGAAAAATTAGAATTGGGAGGATTGTATCTACAAATGTCTAGAAAGAAAAAGTATGAAGATTATGATGAAGAATTTGAAAACGATGAAGATGAGATAGATCTAGCTGACCTTATCTTTACATTAATAAGAAGATGGAAGCTGATAGTTCTTACAGCTATACCAGTGGTAATATTAGGGGTAATATTTGCAATTACAAGACCAACTGTATATCAAGCAGAGACTACACTAATAGTATCTAACAATATGAGTAGTGTATCATTAGATAGTAGTGATATCTCTCTTAGCCAAAGATTAGTAATAACTTATTCAGAGATAGCTAAAAATAAATCTATCTTAAATAAAGTAATAAACAAATATGACTTAAAAGAAACAACAGAGCAATTAGCTAAATTAGTAACTATAACTCCAGTAGATAGTACAGAGTTAATATCTTTAACATATAAAAACAGTGACCCACAACTTGCAGCTATGGTAACAAATGAGATAGCTAATGAGTTTATGGATAAAGTAGTACAAGTAATGAGAGTAAGAAACGTAAATATAGTAGAGAAAGCTCAAGTACCTGTACAACCTCTTCCTAAAAAGAGAGCCCTTATACTTCTTGCATCAGTTGTTTTAGGATTAGCAGCTGGAACAGGAATGGCTTTCGTAATGGAGTTCCTACATAAAAAACTTAGAAAACCATCTGAGATACAAGCTATCTTAGGAGTTTCTATGATAGGAATGATACCAGACTTAGAGAATGTTATAGCTGAAAAGGATGGGGATAGTAATGAGTAAGAGAAAGATATTTTTTATACAAGAGGACAATATGGAGGTTACAGAAGCCTTTAGAACAGTGAGAACTAACCTTGCTTTCCAAAATGATAAAGAGATAGGTAGAAAGATAATGGTAACAAGCTCTATTCCAGGAGAGGGAAAATCTACTCTAGCTGGAAACTATGGTGCCAGTCTTGCTATAGCAGGGAAAAAAGTACTTCTAATAGACTGTGATATCAGAAGACCTAGAGCACATGAGAGCTTTGGAATAAAAGTAGAGAGAGGATTAGAATCAGTACTTACTGAAAATGTAAATCCTAAAGATGTAATTATAAAAGACCTAATCCCTAACTTTGACTTATTACCTACTAAGCATATGAGATACAATGTAACAGAGTTATTTATTGGAGATAAGATGAAAGAGGTAATCTCTAGCTTAGAAAATGAGTATAATACTATCATTCTAGATATGCCACCTCTAGCAGTAGCTTCAGATGCTGCTATCCTATCTAAATATGTAGATGGTGTAGTAGTAGTAGTAGCTTATGACCAAGTAGCAAAAAGAGAGCTTGAGTTTACAAAAGAGATGCTATCTAATGCAAGGGCAAATATCTATGGATTTGTTGTAACTAAGGTAGATAAAGGTGGATTATCTTATGGAAACTATGGATATTACAATAACTACTATTCATACTACCAAGAGTACTACAGTGACAGTAATGGAAATAGAAAAAAACACACTGTAAAGAAACCTAAGAGTAAGTTTGGTAAATTTATACATGATATAAAAGAGCAGTATAAAAGACAATTTTCAGGAGACTTGAAAGGGAAAAAATAATGGTTGATATTCATTCACACATACTTTTTGGAATAGATGATGGACCAATAGAGATAGAAGAGAGCATAGATATGATAAGACAGGCAGTATCTGTAGGATATACAGATATTGTCTGTTCTTCACACTATCTGATAGGTAGATTTGAAAATCTTAACTATGATAAAAACTTTGAGATTTTAAAAAATAGAATCCTAGAGGAAAAAATTCCTTTAAATATTCATAAAGGTAATGAGTTTGCCTTAGATCCAGAGTTTTCAGCTCATGAAAATAGAATAAATAAGATGGCTGGAAGTAGATATATACTGGTGGAATTAAAGGATGAACTTATATATGGAGCCTGTAAAAGTTTTTTTAAAAACGTTATAGCTAAAGGATATATTCCAATTTTTGCCCATGTAGAGAGATATCCTCATATCAAGGTACAGGAATTTAGAGAATTAGTAGATATGGGAGTGGTCCTACAGATGAATATTAGAATGGCAGTTAACCCTATACCTAAGGCTAAATATCTATTGGAGAATGGGTATATATCAATAATAGCTACAGATAGTCACCGTATGGGAAGAAGAGACTACAATATAGATGAGTATTTGAAAAAGTTGGAGAGTTCTTTAGGTAGGGAGCTTTTTCAAGTGCTTACGGAAGAGAATCCAAGAAAAGTGATAGAGGATAAAGAGATAGTTACAGAGATAAAGTATGAGGGAGATGGCGATGAAGAGAAGAAAGTTAATGGGATTGGCCGCATTTTTAGCAATTTGTTCAACAAGTTTTTCAAGTGATTTCTTTACTCTAGATGATGTACTAAACAGAGTAAAGGATACAAACCCACAGATTAGAGCTCAAAAGATGAATGAGGAGAGCAAAAGAGAGCTAAAAGAAAAAGCTTGGAAAAACTTAGTTACTCCACCAGTAAATCTATCAAATGAAGATGAATGGGAAGTAGTAGAAAAATATGGAGTTGGACTTAAAGAGTTTACTGTATATCTACCTATATATGAAGGTGGAAGAACATTAAATAACTATAAAAAAGCAAAAACTCAATATGAGATAGCTCAAAAAGATAGTGACTTAGTAGGGATAGCAGCTCAAGAGGCAGCAGTGGCAAAATTCTTTGAAGCTTTAAACTATAAAAAACAGATAGAGATAACTGATAAGGCAATAGAGGCTTTAGAAAAACAAAGAGAAAGAATATCTGATCTATATAATAATGGTAAATTAGTACCAAAGTCAGAGCTATTAAAGATAGAAGCTGATATAGAGAATAATAGAGGTATTAACTTAGAGAATAAACAGAAAGAGGAAGCTAGCCTAGGAGAGTTAGCAAGACTATTAAACTATCCAGTAAATAGCCCATTGGAATTAAAAGATTTTAATCCATTACAATTTTTAGAGGCAAAGGCTCATATTACTGAGGAGAATAAGACACCTGTGGAGAATACTCTACTAGGTTCTAAGGAAGCTCTAAAATTAGATAGTGCTAACTATGATGTAAAGTTAGCTAAATCTGCTTTATATCCAGTTTTATATACAAAGTATACATATAGACATAGATATACAAGTAATGGAGAACTTAGAGAATATAGTAAAGGTGAAAGAGATTTATTTGAAATAGGTTTTAGATGGGTACTTTCTTGGGGAGCTGACTTAGACAATGTAAGATCTCAAGAGTATCTATATGAGAAAGCTAAGATAGAGTATGAGGATAACTTAAAGGGAATATCTCTTGATATGAAAAATAAGTTAGGAGAGATAAAGGCTCTATATGGAAAATCTCTAGCTATAAAGAAAAGAGCTAACTTACTTCAAGAGAATATGGATATAGATAGTATGAGATATGAGAATGAATTACTTACAACTTTCGACTACTTGAACTCTGTAAATAGTTTTAGAGAGGCTCAAGAGGATTACTATGAGTTACAAAGAAAGCTTGTATTAGCAGTAATAGAGTATGAAAATCTATATAGATAGGGAGAATAAATAATGGAGAGTGGAATGAAGAAAAAAATAGCTATAGGAGCTATAGTTATTGCATTAGTAGGTTATGGAGCCTATAAGATGAATATTTTAGGAACTACTGAGGTAAAGGTAGCTAGAATAGAGGTAGGAGATCTTTCAGATATGAACCTATATACAGGAATGGTAGTACCTGGAGAGATAAAACCTGTATATATCTCAGCTCCAGCAGTAATAGAGAGAATCTTAGTAAAAGATGGAGAGGAGATTACAAAGGATACAGAGCTTATACTATTTAGTAACAAAAGTATAATGGAAAATGATAAGGCTCTTAGAGTAAATGAACTAGATATACAAAATGTGAAGTTACAGATAGCTGACTTAGATTCTGGTTCTATGAAATTGGAATTAGATAACAGAGAGTTGGAGATAAAAAATCTAGAAGAGAAGATAAAAGCTGATATGAGAAGATTACCAGTAGTGACAGAGGAAGCTAGAACTCTTCAAAAAAGAGCAGAAGCATATATGCAACTACTATCTAAAGATGGAGTGTCAGCAACTGAAGCAAGTAGAATAAATACTGAGTCAGGAAGAAAACAGGTAGAGTTAGAGGATTTAAAAACTAACTTAGAGTTAAATAGACAAAAACATCAACTTATGGTAGTAAGTTATGAGAGTTTAAAAAGAGAGTTAAATATAGAAGAGGCAAAATTGAGATCTAGTCTTGAAAAGTTAGAATTGGAAAATGAGACATTAAAGATTAGAGAGAAACAATTAAAAGAGCCACTTACTGCTGGAGTAGATGGAGTAGTAGTAGGAATAGATGTACAGGAAGGAAGTGTAACACAACCTGGAGAGAGATTACTAGCTGTATCTACAACTGGTGGAAATAGAGTAAATGTAGAGGTACCTCTATACCAATCTTCTGCTATAGCAAAGGGTCAACCAGCTATAATAGTATCTAGAGATAGTGATGGAGATAAGCAATATAAAGGTAAGGTAGAGAAAGTTTCTACTGCTGCTGTAGATAGTAAATACTCTAAAACTAAGGAAAAAGTAATTCAGGTAGAGGTATCAATAGATGAGGAAAATGATTTAAGACCTGGATTTATAGCTGATGTAGAGATCAGTGGACAAGCTAAAACAGCTGTACCAGTTGTAAATAGTTTCTCAGTAATAGAGGAAGATGGAGAGTACTTCGTATATATCAATGATGGTGGAAGAGCTAGAAAACAAAAGGTAAATGTAGGAGCTAGAACAGTAAATAGCTATGAGATACTAGATTTACCAGTTGGAACACAGGTAATAGTAAATCCATTTAAAGTTAGAAACGGTGAAAAAATAAGGGTTGTTGAGTAAGATGAAGATGATATTCTGGTTTGCATGTAAGATGCTTTTGGGGAATAGTAAAAGAGCTATATTTCCTTTTTTAGGAGTAGTAGGAGGAATAACTGCACTTATTATGTCATTCTCACTAGGAGCAGGGGGAGAGGAGATAATATCTACTAATCTTTCAGCTATAGGGAGCAATAGAATAATGATAGGTGGGCAGGAGATGAGTGCTAGGGATATGCAGATAATAGAGAACTATCCCTTTGTAGAGTACACACTCTTTCCTGGAGCTAGAGAAAACAGTGGAAACAATATATTTATTGGGTATTCTCAAAAGGCACTTATGGCATTGGGGCTTAGAAATCTAGGAGATAGAGAAGTCATACTAGATAAGAATCAGTTTCCAGATAAACAGCCAGGAGATAGGGTAGACCTAGTTACAGAAAATGGAGTAAGAAGTTTTACTGTAGCAGGAATCTACGAGGAGAAAAACCCTTTTGAACTGATGAAACAGGGAAATAGAATAATAGTTTCTCAAGGATATTTTGAGAGGCTATTTGGAAAATATAGGTATAATGAGCTCATTGTATCTTTTGATAAAAACGAAGATGCTGAGGACCTAATCCCTTTACTACTAAAGAGATTTAATGAGGATAGAAGAAGTTATGGACAGGTGAGATTACTTGAAACACCTGAAGTATATAAAAGAATTGTTAAAATTCAAAGAATGGTAAAAAATACATTGGGTATTCTATCTTTTATATCTCTATGTATTGGAGGATTTGGTATAATGAACCTAATAGCAGGGGGAGTGAGAGCTAGAACTGGACATATAGGTATACTAAGAGCTATGGGTATGTCTAGAGAAAATATCGTAAAGATATTTTTAGCAGAGGGAGTTATTATCTCTATAATAGGCTCACTTTCAGGTGTTATAATAGGTGTAATAGGTGCTATCTTAAGTGGAAAACTTATAATGATACCACCACAATTTAATGTGTTACAAATTTTATTTGCTCTAGTAGTCTCTTTGGCATTTGGTATAGGAATGGGAGTGTATCCAGCAAGAAAAGCTGGTAATATAGCGATTACAGATGCACTAAGAGATATTTAGATATATTTATTACAATTAGGAGGGAAGAAAATGATGAAAAAATTATTACTAGGAAGTTTACTAGTTTCATCTGCCGCTTTAGCAGTAGGACCAGAAGCAGCTGTTACTTCATCAGCTGCAGTATCATCTAACGAAGTAGGAACAGGAAAATATTTCTACATAGCTCAAAATTATCAAGAGCTAGCAGCTGTTCCAGGATTTACTATGAGTGCTCCAGCAGGATTAGTTCCAGGTAAAGGAGTAGTATTTGCAGGTATTGGAGGACTTCATACTAATGGTAAGAAAGGAAACGATACTGACGGATCAATGGCAGTAGGATTTGGATACGGAAATCCTTATGAAACAGTAGGAGGAGCTGTATCATTATCACTAGGAAGTATCAATCCTGATGATGGAGGAGCATTCAACAGAGGATCTCTTAACCTATCTTTAGGACACAACTTCTCACAATATGGATTAGGAGTAGCAGTTGGGGTAAACACTATAGACTTATGGCATGACAATGGTAAAGATGAGATGGATGAAAGCTACTATACATCAGTAACTAAATTATTACCAAATGATGTAGCACCAGTTGTTGTAACAGCAGGATTAGGAAATAATGACTTTGCAAAAGTAAACGAAGATGGAGATAAGAAAGATCACGTATATCCATTCGTGTCAGTTGCAGCATATGTAATGCCACAATTAAGCTTAATCGCTGACTATACAAGTGGAGTAACTACTTTAGGAGTAGGAATTGTTCCATCACCAAAATTACCAATAACTATCACAATGGGAGCTTACAACGTAAACAAACAAACTGTTGATACAGGAAATGACAAAGTATCTTTCGTAGGTTCTCTATCTGCATCATATGCATTCTAATTTTAGAGAAAATTAAAAGGAGGAATAAGAATGAAAAAATTATTAGTACTTGCTTTAATGACATTATCAGTAGCAGTATTTGCAGCTGATGAGAATACATCTTCTGATTCAACTACTGGAACTACAACTACTTCAGTAGGAGGAGCAGCACCTGCAGCAGCACCAGTTAGCGTTGGAGAATCTTTCATGGGAGCATTCGGAATGGGATCATCATCTCCAGCTGGAACTTCATCTTCAAACTCAGTAGGTTCAGTATCTTCTGGAATGTCTTCAATCGGATCAAACACAGTAAATAACGTAACTACAACTACACCATATTCTTATAAATAAGAAATATAAAGAGCCTTTAGCTTTTAGCTAAGGGCTTTTTTATTTTATATTAAAATTTTGATATTAAG
>ERZ791605.1092-NODE-1092-length-14993-cov-3.124247_pt1 | contig 14993 bp, 15 predicted proteins | sample MGYA00509965_ERZ791605 | MGnify/ENA primary metagenome ERZ791605 (study PRJEB30046, sample SAMN00791923) | human gut metagenome | study: EMG produced TPA metagenomics assembly of the A metagenome-wide association study of gut microbiota in type 2... | reverse complement strand
GCCGACAGCTTTAATAGAATATCATGTTTGTCATTATTTGTCAACAACTTTTTGATATTTTTTATTTTTCTTTACATCATTGTGTTTGTTTAGCCAAAAACAAGAATCATCAATGATGTGAACGGAGAAGGAGGGATTTGAACCCTCGCGCCGTGTTACCGACCTGCACCCTTTCCAGGGGTGTCCCTTCAGCCTCTTGGGTACTTCTCCTAATGTATCATTAAGATACGACACCTTGGCGTCTGTTATTTTCCATATTCAGTTCTTAGGAAAACAAAAGCACTTATCTACGTAAGTGCTTTAGAAGCGGAGAGGATGGGATTCGAACCCATGCGCCCGTGAAGACAAACGGTTTTCAAGACCGCCCCGTTATGACCACTTCGGTACCTCTCCATATTCTTTTTGTCATGCCTGCGTTGTTGCTCATCGCTGACGACTTGTTTATAATATCACTTCACCTGCTACTTGTCAACAACTTTTTTCAATTTTTTTAACTTTTTTATTTATCCGCTGTTTTTCTGCTCTCACACCGCCTTTTTACGCTGTTTTTACGTATATTATGCTTCCTTTTTATTTTACGCCTTTCCCCGCTTTTTGCTCTCTTTTGTTTTCAATATCCCGGACAATTCATTTGTAGACTGTCAAAAATGTACTTTCATTTAAAATATCCGGCAGAAACAGTTCTAATACTTTCACTGTTCCGCCGGATATTTTATTCAAATACCGTCCGCACTGCCCGGCAGGCACGAAGTTATATATCCTGTCTTTTTCCTACTCTCCTACCGCAGGCACTCTGTATCCGTACGAATCCGTTCTGTATACCGGATTTTTGATTACACTGATACCCCTACTCTACTACAGGAAGGGTAGACAGTGACTTTTGCAGTTCTTCGTCTGTCGGAATGTAATCTGACATTTCATGGTCGTTGTAACGCTGATATGCAAACATATCAAAGTAGCCTGTACCTGTAAGTCCGAATACAATATTCTTTTCTTCACCGGTTTCTTTGCACTTGAGTGCTTCATCAATTGCCACTTTAATTGCATGACTGCTTTCCGGTGCCGGAAGAATTCCTTCAATCCGTGCAAACTGTTCTGCTGCCTTAAATACTTCTGTCTGTTCTACGCTTCTTGCTTCAATGAGTCCCTGGTCGTATAATTCGGAAACGACTGAGCTCATTCCATGATAACGCAGTCCGCCTGCATGGTTTGCGGACGGAATAAATCCACTGCCGAGTGTATACATTTTTGCTAATGGGCATACTTTACCTGTATCACAGAAATCGTATGCGTATTTTCCTCTTGTAAGACTTGGGCAGGATGCCGGTTCGACTGCAATCAACTTGTAATCGGCTTCCCCGCGCAGCATCTGTCCTGCAAACGGAGAGATTAATCCACCGAGATTAGAACCGCCGCCTGCACAGCCAATAATCATATCTGCCTTTACACCGTATTTGTCCAGTGCCGCCTTGGTTTCAAGACCGATAATAGACTGATGTAATAATACCTGTGTCAGCACAGAACCTAATACATAACGATAACCTTCCTGACTTGTTGCTGCTTCAACTGCTTCTGAAATCGCACAGCCAAGGCTTCCTGTTGTTCCCGGAAATTCTTCATTGATTTTACGTCCGACATTGGTCTTCATAGACGGTGACGGAGTTACAGATGCACCATATGTACGCATAACTTCACGTCTGAACGGTTTCTGCTCATAAGAACACTTTACCATATAAACCTGACAATCTAAATCAAAATAAGAACATGCCATCGAAAGTGCTGTTCCCCACTGTCCTGCACCTGTCTCTGTTGTAACTCCCTTTAATCCCTGCTGTTTTGCATAGTATGCCTGTGCAATTGCAGAATTGAGTTTATGACTGCCGGATGTGTTATTTCCTTCAAATTTGTAATAAATGTGTGCCGGTGTGCCTAACTTCTTTTCAAGACAGTATGCCCGTACTAACGGTGACGGGCGATACATTTTATAGAAATCCCGGATTTCCTGCGGGATATCAAAATATGGTGTTGTATCATCTAATTCCTGCTTTGCCAGTTCTGTACAAAAAATAGCCGATAATTCATCAACTGTAACCGGTTTTAAAGTCTGTGGATTTAAAATCGGCGCCGGTTTCTTTTTCATATCAGCGCGTACATTGTACCATTGCTTTGGCATTTCCTGTTCTTCCAGATAAATCTTATACGGAATTGTCTGTTCCATTGTGTAACTCCTCCATTCTGCTGTATTTTACAGCATTCCATTATTCTATAATCATGCACCTTGTGCTAATTACCCTCTTAAACAACCTGTTCTATTCTGGTTTTTATTTTTTAAAGATACTGCGCCGCAATCCCCATGTCTTCCGGCGTTGTAATTTTTATATTTGTGTATGCGCCCATTGCCATTTTGACCGGAACGTCTGTATAACGTTCTACAAGCATGGCATCATCTGTAATCGTACCCCTGTCTGTATCCGCATACATTTTTGTATACGCACTGCTTATAATATCACTGCGGAATACCTGCGGTGTCTGAATCTGCCACAGCGTATTTCTGTCCGGCGTATCAACCGCAAATCCTTCCGGACTAACCACCTTAATGGTATCCTTAACCGGGACTGCTGCCGTACAGGCACCATATCGTAATGCGGCTTCTTCGCAGTTTTTTATAATTTCCTGGCTGATACACGGTCTTGCACCGTCATGGATATAAATCAGCACCTCTTTTGGTGCTGTATCTATTGCCAGCTCCTGCGCCGCTTTCAGTGCATTGTATACCGTATCATACCGCTGTGCGCCGCCTGCGACAATTGCCATGACTTTATTTATGCCGTATTTTTCAACAATCTGTGTGCGGCACATTTCCAAATCATTTTCACCTGCCGCCAATACAATACTATCAATATCGCTGTCCTGAAATGCCTTTAAGGCATAATAAAGTACCGGCCGGTCTTTTAACATCAGATACTGCTTTGGAATGTCACTGTTCATTCTGCTGCCGCGTCCGCCTGCCAGTACAACCGCAATTTTTTTCATATGCTCCTCTATTCCGCAGACATTCTGCACTTCATTGTCCGATTACCGCTCTCCAAGTTTTAAATTCGGAACGGCATTCAAATCGTATCCGTGCCGTGTTCCGCGCATGTATTCATAGTATGCAGCCGCACCAATCATTGCCGCATTGTCTGTGCAGAGAATCGGCGACGGTGAATAAAACTGAATACCGTGGCTGTCACATTCCCTTGTGAGTGCCGCACGCAGTGCAGAATTGGATGCCACACCGCCCGCAATGGCAAGCTTTTTAATGTGCATTTCCTCTGTCAGACGGATTGCTCTTGAAACAAGTGCTTCTACAACTGCATTTTGGAATGATGCCACTAAATCTGCCTTATTAATCTCAATCTGCTTCATTTCACAGGAATTGATGTAGTTTAATACAGCGGACTTGATTCCGCTGAATGAGAAATCATACGGTGCATCGTCAACATGTGCCCGCGGAAATTCGATTGCATGGGGATTGCCCTCTTTGGCCAGCTTGTCAACCTTCGGGCCTCCAGGATATCCCAGACCTACGGCACGCGCCACTTTATCAAATGCTTCTCCTGCCGCATCATCTCTTGTCCGCCCGATAATTTCATATGTGCCGTAATCTTTTACCATAACAAGGTGAGTATGTCCTCCCGACACCACCAGTGCCGCAAACGGCGGCTCTAAATCAGGATGTTCGATATAATTTGCTGAAATATGACCTTCAATATGGTGTACACCAACCAGCGGCTTTTTCTTTGCAAATGCAATGGCTTTCGCCTCTGCAACACCAACAAGCAATGCACCGACAAGCCCCGGTCCATACGTAACACCAATTGCCGTAATATCATCCAGCGTGACATCTGCCTGCTTTAATGCCAGTTCGATAACCGGATTAATATTTTCAATATGCTTTCTGGAAGCAATTTCCGGCACAACACCGCCGTAAAGCGTGTGAATATCAATCTGTGAATTAATCACACTGGATAATACCGTTCTTCCATTTTTTACAACCGCAGCTGCCGTTTCATCGCAGGAGCTTTCGATTGCCAGTATTAATACGTCTTTGTTTTCCATGACCTTTTCCTACTTTTTATTCATTAATGTCTGATTCATCTGCCAGTTCCCAGTACAGGAGCTTCCAGTGTCCCTGCGCATCTTCACGCAGTGTAAACTTTGTATAAGAATACTCCAGTCTGCTGCCTTCCCGGATATAGTACAGTCCAAGAATTGTAGCATACTTCTGACCGTTTAAGGTCTTGTACTTTACATTTGAACTGCCTTCAAGTTTGAAATCAGAAATGTATCTGTTGACCTTCTTATAATCCGCTATATCCTGCTTTAAACTTTCAAGGTATTCTGCATCGGTCTGTTTGCTTTTTAACTCATCATCGAAAAGCAGACGTGCCTGACTTGCAAGAACACTTAAATCTTCATCAGATACGCTGGATGTGTAATACATTTTACTGATGCGCATAAACAGATTGACCACTTCTTTGACGGATTCCGGGTAATTCTGTTCAATATTTTTTGTCTTTAACTGGGCAAGCTGTTCATTCACCAGCGACTGCTGTGTTGCATCCTGCCGCGGCTGTCTGTTGGACAAGTAATAGTAATATCCAACGCCCAATGCTGCCATGATTAAAATTGCGATTGTGACTCTTGCATACTTTTTCATAACGCTACCTCCTTTGCAGCTGCCCTTTCCTAATCTTCAAAGCCAAGCTCTACCGTTTTACCATCTGTACCTGCCTGAACATTCGGAAATATCTTCTGTATTCCTGCTACATAATCTGCGGGGCGCACCAATGACGGACTAAAATGTGTCAGCCACATTTCTTTCACCTGTGCTTCCCGGGCAAGATGGGCAGCTTCCACAAAGGTCATATGTTTATATTCCCTTGCTTTACTTTCTTTACCCTTCTCGCCGTACATACCCTCGCAGATAAACAAATCCGAACCCTGTGCATTTTCTGAAATAGACTTTACCGGACGGCTGTCGGTGCAATAGGTCACTTTCAGACCTTTTCTCGGAGCACCCATGACCATATCCGGTGTATACACTCTGCCCTCCAGTTCTACTGTACTGCCGTGCTGCAAACGGTTCCATGCTTTCTGTGGAATCTCAAGTGCCTTTGCTTTTTCAACATCAAACTTACCGATCCGCGGAATATTTACCGCATAACCGTAACAGGTCACGGCATGATTCACTTTAAATGCATCTATTTCATATCCATTGATAGAAATATGTTCTCTGGATTCACTCAATTCAATAAAACGCAATTCATAAGGAAGCTCCGGTGCAATGACCCGCAATGCGGAAACCACTCTTGAAAGCCCTTTAGGCCCGATGAGTGTTACCGGTTCTGTCCGGTCGGAATTGCCGATTGTCAGTAAAAGTCCCGGAAGTCCGCTGATGTGGTCTGCATGGTAATGTGTAAAGCAGATGACATCAATCGGATGAAAGCTCCAGCCCTTTTCTTTTATTGCAATCTGTGTACCCTCGCCGCAGTCGATTAACATACTGCTGCCGTTATAACGCAGCAACAGCGATGTCAGCCATCTTCCCGGCAGCGGAAGCATTCCGCTTGTACCTAGTAAACATACATCTAACATTTTTCTTAGTCTTTCCTTTTCTAATTTTAGTATACACCTTTCCTATGCCGTACGCCAGCCTTTTGATTATGGCATTTTCCGCCGGCTTCTCGTAAAAATTTTTACGGACACCGATTTGTTCATATCCCATTTTTTCATAGAGCCTGCGCGCTGCATCATTGCTTTCACGCACTTCAAGAAAAAATATCGTCACGTCTTTTTGTCTGCCGCGTTCTTCCATTTCTTTCATCAGCGCTTCCGCCACTCCGTTTCTGCGGTATTTTTCTGCCACTGCCATATTGGTGATATTGCCTTCGCCAAGCACACTCCACAATCCGCAGTATCCTGCAACTTCTTCGCCTGCAAGGCACACCAGATAAATATTTTCCGGTGTCGTGCAGGCGGAAAGAAAAGATTTTTCCGACCACGGTACAGAAAAAATTTCCTGTTCTATTGCTTCGACCTGTGCAATATCTGTTTCACGCATTTCACGAATTTGAAACTGTTCCACGCTTGAACTCCCTTTCTGCCTGTGACGGTCTTAAATATTCCGGGCGGAACGCATCGGATGAAATGATTTCTCCTGCTTCTGCCATATCTCTTGCCGCAAGTGCCACGCTTCCTGCACGCTGGGTACAGATATGTGCCGGTGCAATTGTATAGGCACAGGTCAGTCCTTCCTCAAATGCCTGTTTTGCCGGTACAACACCATCACCGATAAAGAGTACCGGTTCATTTTTCTCATTTAAAAGCTTTACCAGTTCTTCATAAGATAACAGGCTCTGTGCCATTACTTCCTGCGGTTTTCCGTCCTTGTCCAGCCGGTACAATGCCGTATATAAATGCTGTCTTCTTGCATCCATGACTGGACAAATCAGGCAGTCTGTTTTACTGACATTATATGCCATTGCCTTTAGTGTCGGCACTGCTGCCATTTTTTTATCCAATGCCAGTGCCATGCCTTTGCCTGTTGCCGCGCCAATCCGCAGTCCGGTAAATGAACCCGGTCCCTGTGATACCGCAATTAAATCAAAGCTTTCCGGCTCTGTTTCCGTCATTTTGCAGATTTCATCAATCATCGGAAGCAGTGTTTGTGAATGTGTTTTTTTATAATTTACCGTATATTCCGCTGTAAGTACATCATCTGTTAAAATTGCAACAGAAGCAGTGACTGCGGAACTTTCTATTGCCAGAATTCTCATTGTTTTTCTCCATTTGAAATCGTTATTTTACGGTAGTCGAAGCCTTTCTGCAAATCTTTTTCTATCGTAATAGTTATTGTGCTGTCCGGGAGCAGCTCTTCTATGAGTGTTCCCCATTCAATCAGGCATACACCGTCTGAAAAAAAGTATTCTTCATAGCCGATTTCGTCCATTTCGCTGACATCGGCAATGCGGTATACATCAAAATGGTACAACGGCAATCTGCCTTCATGATACTCCTGTACAATCGTAAAGGTCGGGCTGTTAATCGGCTCTTCAATTCCAAGCCCTTTGGCAAAGCCCTGCGTAAAGACCGTTTTGCCGACACCCAAATCACCGTTTAAGCAGTATATCTGTCCCGGATGTACGGACTGTGCCAGCCTGTATCCGGCTTCAAAGGTTTCTTTTGCGCTAGTTGTTTCTATGACCATATCTGCCTCCCACTTTTATCTGAAACGGCTTCAATTTTTTCTCTGCGATTGTAAGAAACGCATCCAGTTCATCACCGATGTCACGCAATGGAATGATATTAGCACGGACACTGGTAATATATAAAACAAGACTTTTTCCTGTACATTTAATCTTAAAAATGTCTTCCCAGAGCATTTCTTCGGTCACCGCCCCCTGCTGTAACAAAATCTTTTCTTCTGTAACTGTATATCGGACAGGTTCTTTAAAAGCTGCAACGGTTTTCATCTGCTGTTTCACTTTTAATTTCATGCCAATCGGTGTATACACGGTAAAAAAGAGCCCGAAAAAGCCCATCATCAGTGTATAGGAAATGTTGACCTGACCTACGGATACTACGCAGATAATCAGTGCGACAATCCCAAACAACAGTCCTGCCACACCGCCGACACTGTGGTAATTGTGGTATAATTTAAAATTCATCAAATCCTGTTCGGTAACCTGTGTTTCAAACTGCACCTGTAAGCCCTGTGGCTTGTTCGATTCACTCATAACTTTTCCTTTCTTAATTCAGCCCCGGCATTATCCGGACAATCTTTACTCTTTTTAGTGCATAAATTTTGACAATCCGCTCAGATTCAGTCCTTCCTGTTTTTTCGGGCGATCCTTTTTTGTCCGGCGGTCTTTTGCCGGTCTGCTTATCTTTTTATTCTGCGCTTCTTTTTCATCCAAAATCATAGAAAGTGCAATTCTGCCTTTATTGGCATCCACTTCAATTACACGGACATCTACGATATCACCGACACTGACAACGTCTAACGGATGTTCGACACGTCTGTCACTTCTCATCTGTGAAATGTGTACCAGTCCGTCCTGATGTACACCAATGTCTACAAATGCACCAAAATCAATGACATTTCTTACCGTTCCCTTTAAAATCATGCCCGGCTGTAAGTCTTTCATTTCTAAGACATCTTTGCGTAAAATCGGCTTTGGCATTTCTTCTCTCGGGTCACGTCCCGGCTTTTCAAGTTCCTTGATAATATCCTCTAAGGTCATTTCACCGATTTCAAGCTTTTCGGAGAGTTCTTTTAAATTGTGAACTTTGCTTCTTAAACCAATTAATTCACCGGAAGTAATGGAATTGCTGTCATAACCCATTAACGCCAGCAGCTTCTTTGCTGCTTCGTAGCTTTCCGGGTGGACACTTGTTGCATCTAACGGATTGTCACCGCCTGTAATGCGCATAAAGCCCGCACACTGTTCAAATGCCTTTGGTCCTAACTTCGCCACCTTTAACAGCTGCTTTCTGTTCGTAAATCTACCGTTAGTTTCACGGTAGTCTACAATATTTTTTGCAACTGCCTTGGAAATACCTGAAATGTATTCCAATAATGAAGCGGATGCTGTATTTAAATCAACACCGACTTTATTTACACTGTCTTCTACGACACCGGTCAGGGTTTCGCTTAACTTTTTCTGATTCATATCATGCTGATACTGTCCCACACCAATCGACTTCGGTTCAATCTTTACAAGTTCGGCAAGCGGGTCCTGCACACGTCTTGCAATGGATACCGCACTACGCTGTGCTACGTCAAAATCAGGAAATTCCTCTGTTGCCAGCTTACTTGCCGAATATACGGAAGCACCGGCTTCATTGGTAATGATGTAATCCACATCGTTTAAATTCATTTCTTTAATCATGTCCGCAATGATTTTTTCGGATTCTCTGGAAGCCGTTCCGTTCCCGCAGGAAATAAGCGTTACATGATATTTGTCAATGAGTTTTTTTACTTCACGCTTGGATTCTTCAACCTTATTGTGCGGCTCTGTCGGATAGATGACCTTTGTATCCAGCACCTTTCCCGTTGCATCTACAACAGCAAGCTTACAGCCTGTACGGAACGCCGGGTCCCAGCCGAGTACAACTTTTCCTGCAATCGGCGGCTGTAATAAAAGCTGTTCTAAGTTTTTGCCGAATACACGGATGGCCCCGTCCTCTGCCTTCTCAAACAGATCGCTTCGGATCTCGCGCTCAATGGCAGGTGCAATCAGCCGGTTGTAAGCATCCTCTGTAACTTCATGCAGTACAGCTGCTGTGGGAGCAGAAGGTGCGGTGATGAGTTTACGGTCGAGATAGGAAAGAATCCGGTCCACGGGTGCATCAATTTTTACTGTGAGGAATTTCTCTTTTTCTCCGCGGCTGATGGCAAGAATCCGGTGTCCGGCAAGCTTTGAAAGACTTTCGCTGAATTCATAATACATCTCATAGACGGATTCGGCTTCGGGATCTTTTGCAGCGGATAAAAGCTGTCCGTGCTTCATAGTCAGTTCCCGGATATGGGTACGGAAATCGGCATTGTCGGAGACCGACTCTGCAAGGATATCTTTTGCACCGTTTAAGGCATCTTCTGCGGTGTTGACTTCTTTTTCCGGATTGATATATTTTTTGGCTTCTTCTAGAGGAGTCTCTGTCATTTTCTGTAAAAGGATCAGGTTGGCGAGTGGCTCTAATCCTTTTTCCTTTGCGATCGTCGCACGGGTGCGGCGTTTCGGACGGTACGGGCGGTATAGATCATCCACGGCTACCTGTGTTTCGGCCGCGAGAATCTGTGCACGCAGTTCCTCCGTCAGTTTTCCCTGTTCTTCAATGGAGGCCAGTACGGTCTGTTTTTTGTCCTCCAGATTTCGCAGATACACCAGACGGTCATAAAGGTTTCGCAAGATTTCATCACTCAGTGCACCGGTAGCTTCTTTCCGGTAACGTGCGATAAAGGGAATCGTGCATCCTTCATCAATGAGTTTCACAGCAGCGGCTGCCTGTTCCCTGCGTATGCCGAGTTCTTCCGCAATTTTTGTATTAATATCCATAAATTTTCCCCTTAATAGTCCTTTCCTGTCAAATAATACTTTCCCTATTATATATGAAATGTTACAATAAAAGCAATCCTAAAAAGAAAGGAAAACGTATTATGGATATGTATGGATCATCTTATCAACCAAATCCGAATCAGCCGTATCGCAGCCGGAGATCTGCACGCATGGAGGCAGCTTCCCTGATACTTGGATCAATTGCATTACTAAGCTGCACCTGTCTGTATCTTGCTGTGCCGTGTGGGGCGCTGGCGGTTATTTTTGCAACACTTTCCCGCGGAGGCATGATGTCCTATACTTCGAAAGCACAGATCGGAATGATCCTGGGGATCATTGCATTAATTGCAACAATTGTACTGTATGCATCCGTTCTGGGGTATGCCATCCATCAGTATGGAAGTATCGATGGATTTTTAAAGGCCTATTCTGATATGCAGGGCATGGATTATAATGAACTGATGAAGCAGTTTATGGCAAAATAAAAAGATTGTTGCATCTGCATAGCCATGCTATAATGAGAAAAGCAATCAGTTACAGAAACGGAGTATAAACAAATGAACCTACCTTGCAAAGAATTAAAACGAATCGCAAGAGACAATTTAAATGGAAATTATAAAATACCAATGGGAGCATTTCTTGCCGCCACACTGATTCCTTTGGCGGTAGAACTCCCATTTTCCATGTTGCAGAAAGATGCACAGCCGCTTCCGGTGACGATCATGTTTTATGTGGCGGAATTTCTGATCACACTTTTAAGCATGGTATTGTCTGTCGGAATCCTTCAGCTTCATCTGTCACTTGCACGGAAAAAAGAAATGACACTTGGCATGGTATTTTATGGGTTTAAAAATCACCCGGACCGTTATATCATTGCAGGACTGCTTTTGATTATTGCAACGCTGATCAGCTGTATTCCTGTGATCACAGGTGCTGTGTTATTTTTTGTCCTGGACAAGTCGCCTGCGGCGATTGCAGTACTGGTGATACTTGGTATTGTGAGCACGATTCTGGCAGTTTTCGTGCAGATGTGGTATGCACTGGCATTGTATCTGCTTTTGGATCATCCGCAGATGAAGGCACGCGAATCATTAAAGATCAGCCGTCAGATCATGAAGGGAAATAAAGGAAGATTATTTTATATTTATCTGAGCTTTATCGGATTGCAGATACTGTGTCTGCTGTCTTTAGGCATCGGGTCACTCTGGGTATATCCATACCAGTCACAGACACTGGTTATTTTTTATCTGGATGTGGTCGGGGAGATCCCATCAAACATAAGCTAATGCTCCGGCTGATTGCCGGATATTAGAATATACTATTATTAGGAGGAGTTTTTCATAATGAACCAACAAAAAGACATTATAAGAGATGCCAGGGTTTTGGGTACGCCGAAAATGCTGCTGCTTGGTCTGCAGCATATGTTCGCTATGTTCGGAGCGACAATTCTTGTACCGATTCTGGTAAACAGCTATTTTCAGAGTACCTCACAGGTATTGTCCGTACAGGTGACATTGTTCTGTGCAGGATTCGGTACCTTGTTTTTCCATCTGTGTACCAAATTTAAGGTTCCTGCTTTTCTGGGATCTTCATTTGCTTTTCTGGGAGGCTTTTCCAGCGTTGCGGCACTGGATACCGGGATATTTGCCAATATGGCAGATAAAGAAAAACTGCAGTATGCGTGTGGCGGAATTGTTGTGGCAGGATTGTTGTATCTGATCCTTGCACTGATCATCCGGTGCGTTGGTGTAAAACGTGTGATGCGTTTCCTTCCACCGGTGGTGACCGGCCCGATCATTATCTGTATCGGACTGAGCCTTGCACCGTCTGCGGTCAGCAATGCATCCACAAACTGGCTCATTGCAATTGTGGCACTGGCGGTCATCATTATTTTCAATATCTGGGGAAAAGGAATGTTCAAGATTATTCCGATTCTTCTCGGTGTAGTGATTTCGTATGTGTTCGCACTGGTTCTGCAGGGACTTGGTTTTACGAATCCGGACGGATCTGTTATTTTAAATTTTTCCGGCGTTTCCTCGGCGGCTGTTGTCGGACTTCCACCGTTTATCCTGCCGAAATTTAATCTTACAGCGATTCTTATCATGGCACCGATTGCCATTGCGACCATGATGGAGCATATCGGAGATATTTCAGCAATTTCAGCAACCGTAGGAGAAAATTTTATTGAGGACCCAGGATTACACCGTACACTGATCGGTGACGGTATTGCAACTTCGCTTTCTGCCATGATTGGAGGACCAGCGAATACAACATACGGAGAGAACACTGGAGTTTTGGAATTATCCCGTGTACATGATCCAAAGGTTGTACGTCTTGCGGCAGGCTATGCCATTATTTTAAGTTTTATTCCAAAAGTAGCGGAGATTATCGCATCGATGCCGGCATCGATTATTGGAGGTGTCAGCTTCATTCTCTATGGTATGATTTCTGCTATCGGCGTGAGAAATGTGGTAGAGAACCATGTGGATTTCACAAAATCCAGAAATCTGATTATTGCAGGTGTGATTTTAGTTTCCGGTCTGGGATTTTCGAATGGGCTGACCTTTACGATTGGAAGCACTTCCGTCACCCTTACCTCTCTTGCCATTGCGGCAATCGCCGGAATTGTGCTCAATGCGATTCTGCCGGGAAATGATTATACGTTTGGAAAGGACCCGGAAGGAGATGCATCCCGTGGGGTGGATTTGCGCCCGCATGAATTAGAGCAGGAACTGAAAAACCAAAAATAGAAAAAGAACGTTATCCAAGAAGTGCAATGCCAAAGACGGCCAGGACGAGATTTTTGACCAGCCAGTTGAGCAGTACAATGGCAAGCGCGATCCACAGATAAATATCACGATAATGCATCCCGATGGCAAAACGACCGCGGGATGCTTTTTCTATGGTCTGGGACAGCATAAACCAGCCGAAAAAGACAGCGGTATACACAACAATCGGATGGTAAAAGAAAGAGCGCACAATATGTCCGTGAAGCAGGGCATGAATTGCGCGTGTGCCGCCGCATCCGGGACAGTAGTACCCGGTCAGATTGTGCAGGACACAGCCATCCGGAGGGAATATCCACAGGAAATAACCGCTTTTCCATGCAAGTCCGAGCACGAGTGCGAGAATAAGACACACCCAGCCGATGATATAAAAAGAAAAATCTAAAGTTTTGTCCGTGCGTAATATATTTGAAATCTTCATGGAAATTATGTTAGCAAATGAATGGGAAAAAGTCCAGCCGGTGTTGACATTTTCGGACAATGTGAATATAATAACGATGAAAAATAAAGAAGGAATTCTTCGGGGCAGGGTGCTGCGGATGACGCATATTCCCGACCGACGGTATAGTCCGTGAACTGCTTTTTGCAGCCGAACCGGTGAGATTCCGGTACCGACAGTATAGTCTGGATGAGAGAAGAAAAAGTGCAAATTAATGTTTGCACTGTTGACTGTATGCTAGAAAAAGAACCCCGATAGAGAAATCTATCGGTTTTTTATTTTCTGATCATATATGCAGGCAACACTCCTCTGGAATTCCATTGATTCTGAAAGGAGAGTTCGTATGAGTGAACAGACAAAGACAGCAGTAAAACAGGGAGGCATGAATACAAAAGTACGCTATATTACGGTTACGGCGATGCTTTCTGCCGTAGCGTTCGTGCTTATGTATCTGGAGATTGCCATTCCGATCATGCCATCATTTATCAAATTTGATTTTTCGGATCTGCCGGCACTACTTGGAAGCTTTGCGCTCGGACCAGTGTGTGGGGTATTGATCTGTCTGATCAAGAACGTTCTCCATCTGGCATTTTCAAACAGTATGTTTGTTGGAGAACTTTCCAATTTTATTCTCGGAGCCGTGTTTGTGGCAATTGCAGGTAATATCTACAAACATAAAAAGACCAAAAAGAGTGCAGTAGTCAGTGGTCTGGTTGCAGCATTGGTCATGGGAATAGTCAGTGTGTTTTCCAATTATTTTGTGGTTTACCCGGTATATTATAAGGCTGGTATGGCAGAGGAAGCCATCCTGCAGATGTATCAGGCAATTGCACCATCCATGAAAAGTGTACTGCAGTGCCTGATCTGCTTTAATCTTCCATTTACAATTGTAAAAGGACTGATTGCAGTTGTCATCTGTATGCTGATTTACAAACCGTTATCTCCAGTTTTAAAAGGACGTTTAAGTGAATGACATCGCCTCTGGTGAGTCTTCATGGTGGCTGTGCTTATTAGCATGGCCACTTTTAATGTTAAGGAGAGTTAAAAGAGAACATGATAAAACTCCTCATTGCCATAACACCCAATATACAGTAAAATAATAACAAATCCGTAAGACACAAGGAGTAACAGTTATCATGCAGTTTAAGAGAACACTGGAAATTAAGGCAGGTCATAAGCGTAGGGTAATCGATGTCACAGATATCCTATATATTAAGGCATCGGTGAATGACTGTTACATTCATGTGACAAGCGGAAGCGTATATAAGACCAGAAGCACCTTAGAGGCAATGGAGGCACAGGTCGGGGAATATTTTCTGAAAGTACACCGTACCTATCTGGTGTGTATCATGGCAATCCATGCATTGGAAGATACGCTGACACTTATCAACGGAGAAGAGTTAAACTACGCAACCCGCAGGAAAAAAGAAATCCTTGCCCAGCTGCAGGAAAAGCAGAAAAAACTGATTGAGGGCTTTGCCATGCCGAATACACCAAAGACACCGGAAGAGTATCATGCGTTTTATCGGAGCTTTGATCAGATGCCATTTGCCTTTACGGATATCGAGATGGTATTCAATGAGGACAGGCATGCAGTGGACTGGATCTTCCGCTATGGCAATGAGAAGCTGGCAGAGGTGGAGCATGTACCATTGACCGGACTGA
>ERZ791605.1091-NODE-1091-length-15012-cov-3.732834_pt1 | contig 15012 bp, 18 predicted proteins | sample MGYA00509965_ERZ791605 | MGnify/ENA primary metagenome ERZ791605 (study PRJEB30046, sample SAMN00791923) | human gut metagenome | study: EMG produced TPA metagenomics assembly of the A metagenome-wide association study of gut microbiota in type 2... | reverse complement strand
TGTGGCATATATTTCACTAATTATTTCAAATTAGGTAATTGCGAAACTCGCGATGCTCGTTCGCAATCTCGAACTAAACGGGGAAGAATTCGTGCAGAGCACGAATTCTAAGATAAGAAGTGGATAACTACCAGTTTTAGGCGTACTTTAATAAGCCATAGGCTTTATAAAGTTGGTAAGACCTAAGCAATGAGTGGTTTCAGACTTCGTATGTATTCATGATGTTTGATTTTGTCTGCAAGAACAACTGTAATGAGTGGACTGTCTAAAATGGCAGGATTAGTAAATGGTCAATCATACGAGGAGAAAAATGTATGTCAATTAGTATTTCCAATTATCCTGTACATTTGCAGTATGGCTATTCGGATGTTGTGAATGCTTGTGGGCTGAGTTATGCAAGGCTGTATTCTGAAATTGAACAGTGCTATGAAAACGAACAGTATTATAAGGTAGATGGGACGCCGCTGACAAAAGAAGATGAGATAGAGTGGCTGGATATGCAATTTGAGCAGGAAGTGGCATGGCAGAAATCCTGTGCCAGAATAACAGCCCAGGGGCAGGTCATTCAGGGGAATATTCCTGAAATGCCAACAGAGGAGATGGAAGAATTGGAGGACAGCTTTTATCAGGCTAAGGATGCCTATATGAAGCTGTACCGAGAAAACAGACGGGCAGAGAGACCGCTTGTTTTGCAAAGTTATATGTTTGGCAATAGCCAGATGTATCAAATATTGAATAGACTAGGAAATTTACAGGAGAGGGTGGTATAATGCAAGTTAATTCGTTCAATGGTTCATTACAACAAAGGTTCTTTTCTGGAACAGGCAGTATAGGCGGCATCCATCTGCCGGACTTCAATGACAAATATATTTTCTCTAAAAAGAAAAGCGGTGTCAGTGATAAAGAATACCGGAAGCAGATCAGGGAACAAGCTTATGAGGATTTTGAAAAAGGGCAGTTCCAAAACAAATCCGAAGGATTTAATAGGCTGATGAAAAGCTACACATCGGAAGTGTCCCCGGACAGAAAAGGGATTATTACTTCCGGGCTGAAAGCTATTTCAAGGAACAGACAGAATGTGCTGAAGCCAATAGATTTTGTGGCAACACTGCTTGAAGGGAAAGTGAAATATCAGAAACTGCCGTCAGGCAACAGCGATTACATAGAGTTTTACGATAAAAACGGGGAGATGGTGGCGACTTATTCCAATAATGGGTGGACGATGTATACGACTAATGCAGAGGCCGCCAGACAGACGGAAATGTGCATGATCTATAACGAGGCATGGGGAAATGCCAAGAGAGGGATTCCGATGGCAGGCGAAGAAATGGTAAACGTGGTAGATATGCAGAGTAGCTTTGATGCCAAAGCATAGCAGGAAATAAAACCCACAGCCCCGTATGCAATACTGCAAACCGCAGGTACAAAAAAAGATGAACCGATTGCGGCTGATAACTTGATAGAAACTCAGGAGACAAAAACTGGGGAGAAACAAATTACAGCTGAAGAAAAGATTAAACAGGCAGATGAGTTTTGGGCTCAGCATAGCAGGGGGGAACAAGGTCAAACTGACTGTTCACGTGGGAAAAGATAGTTTCATTGAAGTTATCAAAGAAAAACCAAACAGCAGATAATGTACTTCTTGGCTGGACATAGGAATTATTCTTTTGTATTGACCAAAGCTTCAGCAGTAGATAAATGTAATAAGGCAGGTGATGTGTATGGGAAAATGTTAGTTCTGACATTTGAGGATAATGAGGATGCTATGATGAACCGCATATTATCGTTGATAAATACCAAAGAAGGCACGCGGTGGAGCCATGCATGATATCCTGAACGTGAGACACCTAAAAATTTCAACATTCCGGAGACGGAAACCCGGCGTCCAGCCTTTTTGGCAGCTTCCGTCTTTTCAGATACTTTGAGATAAATGACTTCCGTCATTTTCCCAGAATGTTGATTGCTTTTTTTAATACATCAAGAGCATCTTGGGCATCACGTAATTCACGTCTGAGACGAGCGATTTCCTTCTGCTCATCGGATGCGTAATTACCAGAACCCCGGGCAAGAATATCACCTGATTCCCGGAAGTCTTTCAGCCACTTTGTTAGTGTGCTGTATCCGATGCCAAGATTTTCAGCACATCCACGTACACCGAGATCTTTATGATCTTGATAATACTGGATTGCATCAAGTTTAAATTGTTTGTCATGTTGCGTTGCCATATGAGATCCTCCTTCAGCATATCTCTATTGTACCATGCTTATGTGTATTTGGAATTTCTCATTTTGGCTTGTACTATTTATATTCTAGCACCAGATTGTGGAAAAGATGAAGGAGAAACAAGGCGTGACAGAGCAGTTAAAAGCTGAGAATCAGATGCTGTGGGTAGGGAAGATGAATAATATTATTGCTTGTGCGGAGGCGGTTGTGGTGAGAGAGGTGGTGTATGTGTGATTTGGGGCAGTCGAAAGGCTACCTTTTTGCTATATGATATATTGTTAAATTTATAAAACTGAATATTTTTTATGAAAAAAAGTTGCATAAAAAATATTTGGTGATATAATAATGATAAGTAAATAGAAAAGTGACTTGGAGGAATGAGCCATGATTATAGAGGTAAGAGCAAAAAACTGTTATGCATTTGAGGATGATATTACATTTTCAATGAAAGCAGATATGCGAAATAAAAAATTTGGAGCAAATGTTCACAAAGAGAATAATTTTAATGTCCTTAAAACGATAGGAATATATGGACCAAACAATGCCGGTAAAACATGTCTAATCAAGTGCATTAGGGCAATAAGAAATGTACTTTTAAATAAGAAGAATGGACTGATGCCGAATATTTTTACTGATAGTGATGTATGCGAGTTAGGTGTTACATTTATGGCATCTGGAAGAAAGTTCTCTTATGATTTTAAGTACGACGCAGAAAAAGAAGAATATATATATGAGTCATTTTCGGAGATATTTAAAGATCAGTACAACAACGAAAAGGAAGTTTGTTGGTTGAAAAAGGATACTGTTAGTGAAGCATACGAGTGTATTGATGAATCTGTTCAGACTATGATTTCTGTTGTATCGAAGAATAATTTGTTATGCTATGTGGTAGATTCAAGTAAATTCGAACATATCAACGAGATGAAGCAGATTCTTGTCGGATTTGCAGAAAAAATTGATATCATCAATATGAATAACATACCTATGCAGCACACGATTGAACTTATGAAGAATAAGAATCAGTTACAGCAGAAGGTTGTTGAGTTCATAAAAAATGCTGACTTATATATGGATAATTTTGAATATGTGGATATGGATAAGATACAGCTGAAAACTGGTGAAGGTGACGAAAAGCCAGATGAGAAAGTGCTTGATATTCCAGAGAACATTATGGATCAAATCAGATTGGTTTCTACTTATAAGGGTGTCCATGTGCCAAGTATGATGTTTGACTCCACAGGAACAAAGAAGATTGCAGCTATTGCCAGCTATGTAATTGAAGCACTTGAACAAGGCAGGATTTTAGTCGTGGATGAGTTGGATAGCAGTATTCATTTTAAGCTTACCAGGGCGATTGTTGCGATGTTTAATAATGAATTAAATACAAGTGCACAGATGATATTTACAGTACATGATATAAATCTTATGGATTGCAAGAGAATGTTTCGAAAGGAGCAGATTTGGTTTGTTCATAAGGATGAAGAAGGTGTGTATGTATATTCACTTGCAGATTTTACAGCACAGCAGGGCGTACGAGATACGACAGATGTTATGGAAAAATATCGGAAAGGTGCGCTTGGAGCTTTGCCTGATCCTGAATTGATTAACTCATTGCTTAGTATTAAAAGTGGTGTAAAGGGGGATGATGCCGATGCCAAATAAGTTCCCTAAGTTTTTGGATAACCATAAAATCTGTATTATCTGTGAAGGTAATGAGGAATATGAGTATCTAAATCGATTAAAAAATTTAAAAGTATGGAATGAGCAATATGATATTTCATTGGTCAATGCCGGTGGAAATGGTAATATCCCGGCGAGGTATCAGGACCGATATCAAAATGGAGCAGATGAACTTGTACTTGTATTTTGTGATACAGAGAAGAAGCCTCACGAGCAGTATGAGGACATTAAACGCAAAATTAATGAATTTCATGGTGTGGATAGTGCAGCGAATGAAGTGATTATATTTGGTAATCCATGTACGATGCAGATTATATCTAAACATTGGACCGATGAAAATCTGAAATCTCCAGCAAAACCAGTGAATGCTCCTTTGATAAAGAAATATACCGGAGTTGAGAATTACAAAGGAAGAGCAGACCAGATTCAGAAAGTTATGGAACATGTTACTGCGGAGAATTACAAGGATATGAGTCAACGAGTGAAAAAATTGGAGACAATCGATACAATTACAGGAGGTAGCAATTTTGGAAGGTTTATAGAATTGTTTGAAGGAGGTGATGTCGGATGGATATATGAGATAAATAATAGAATTGAAGTATAAAGTATAAAGTCGGTAGTAAAATTAATGTTAAAGCAATAAATATTAAATTGTGTTATGAAAGGAAGATAAAAGATGGCAGATAATTTTAAGTTACCAGGTTCTTCATATGAAGAAATATAGTGGCTCAGTTGTCAAGACAAAAATCTAAGATTTTTATAATGAACTGATATTGTGGATAAGTTACAAGGAACATGGGAAGGATAGTGGAACTCTCCCTTGAACCATTCTATGCTAAGCTACATATGGCAACAGCATTGCCGGATAATAGCATTCAGCCGGTGTCTGATAGTCAAGTGCGGAGTGACGCCGCTCAAAGTTGTAGGTGTGAATATACTGTCCAATGGCAGCTCTGGCTTCTTTGATGTTATTATATTGTGTCAGATAGACTTCTTCATACTTGAAGCTACGAAACCAGCGCTCAATCATGATATTGTCCGCCCAGCGGCTTTTTCCATCCATGCTTTGGCGGATGCCGTTTTCTTTTACGAAATCAATGTATTGCTGACTTGTAAACTGACATCCTTGGTCAGAATTCAGTATCTGTGGTTTTGCCACCTTAAATGCTTTTTTCAAAGCATTGACGACCATTCTGGTATCGAGCGTATCATCAACTTCCCAGCCGACAATACAACGGCTGTACCAGTCGATAACAGCTGTCAGATATAAAAAGCCGCGCTTGATCGGAATATATGTAATATCAATAGACCATACCTGATTTGGCTTGTCTATGACGGCATTTCTAAGAAAATAAGGACATACCTTAGCCTGTTGCATCCGTTTGGAAAGATTCATCTTCGTATAGATTGGATAAATATCCATTTCATTCATGTAATGTCTGGTTTTGCGTCGACCGACATGATAACCACGTGCTTTCAGCTGTGCGGACATCTGTCTTGCACCCCATGCCGGGTTATCGGTATGAAGATGATCAATAATCTCTTTGCAGGCAAGTTCGCCTTCTGATACAGGGTTCCCTTGTAGTAAATGCTTGTACGGTTGATATCAAGCAGCTTTGCTCCGACAGAAACGGGTAATTCCTTAGTCGTCAAAAGGTTTTGGGCTAAATTTACTCTCGTAGTCAGGTCCACAAATTTCTTCAGATTTTTTTTGAGCCAGTCAACCTGCATGGTTAACTGACCAACCTTTTTGGCATACTCCGATTTTTCCTTGCGTTCTTCGGCAAGCTTTTCCTTAAGATTTTCCTCACGCTTGTCGTCAAATACAACTGACGCATTGTCAAGAAATTCCTTCTTCCAATTTCGGAGCAGATTTGGCTGAATATTATTTTCAACTGCCAGGGTATTGATATCCTTCTCACCCTTTAACAGTTCGATAACAAGGTCTGATTTGAATTTTACGCTAAAATTTCTTCTTTGTCTGGACATGATTTTGAATCCTCTCTTTCATACTGATTGTAGTATATCAGATTCATTAAAATCTGTCCGAAAAAGTGTCTTAATTTATGAGATCATTATACTGAATGACGGAACGCTGATAAAAACATACCTGTCATCGCTGATAGATGACCATTCGAGGTTCATTATACAGTCAGAGTTTTATGATAACCAGCGTCAGGAAATAGTGGAGGATACCTTTCATAAGGCAATCTTAAAACAGGGAAAATGTGATGCCTGCTATCTCGATAACGGGACACAGTACACCACAAACCAGCTTCACACAGCCCTTGCAAGGTTAGGAATCCGCGTTCTTCATGCAAAACCAAGAGCCTGTCAGTCTAAAGGAAAAATAGAAAAATTTCACCAGAAGGTGGACCGGTTCATCGCGGAAGTAAGGGTGGCGAAGGTGCATTCCCTGGAGGAACTGAATCAGAAATGGAAGTATTTTCTGGAGCAGGATTACCAGAAGGAAGCTCATGACGGGATTCGTGAATATTATGAATCCCATGGGGTAAAGGTGCCGGCGGAAGGGATTTCTCCCATGCAGGAGTTTAACAGGGATACCCGGGGGCTAATCTTTCTGGATGCCACAGTGGTAAGCGAAGCATTTCTGCATCATGAGACAAGAAAACTGGATAATGCAGGCTGTTTTTCCTTTGGAGATGTCAAATATGAGGCCAGTACAGCCCTTGCCAATGCAGAGGTGGAAATCGCCTATGACTCCATGAATACAGAGACTATAAAGGTTGTGTATCAGGACATGAAACCAATCATGGCACACTGGGTAAGTATCGGAGCTTTCTGTGATAAAACGGTGGATGTACCGGTTGGAATGACGGACAAGATACCGGAAACATCCAGATTTCTGGATGCTCTGGAAAAGAAATACAAAGAGGATCACAGGCTGATAGCAAATGCCCTTTCTTTTGGTGATTATGGAAAGGCAGGTGGCAGCCATGTATGAGGAATTCTTTGAGCTGATGCATACGCCGTTTACAAGAGATATTCCGGCAGACAGGCTGTACAGTTCGAGGCAGATAGAAGATGCCCTGGGGAGACTGACATACGTGGCAGACAGGCAGTTGTTTGCGGTAGTTACTGCGGATCCGGGATGTGGAAAATCAACGCTTATCCGGATGTTTGAAAGCAGACTCCCAAAGGATAAATATATGCTGCTGTATCTGTCTGACTCGAAGCTGACACCGAGGTGGCTGTATGCAGGACTTCTTGACCATATGGGACTGGAGGCAAGGTTCTACCAGGGAGATTCAAAGAGGCAGCTGCAGAAGGAAATCAAAACTGTCAGGACCGTCCAGAAAAAGAAAGTGGTGTTTGTACTGGATGAAGCCCATCTGCTGGGGAAGGAAACTTTGGAAGAATTTCGCTTCCTCTTGAATTACAGGTTTGATTCAGCCAGCCCCATGAGTCTGATACTGGTAGGACAGACAGAGCTGTGGGATCAGAAGCTAAGGCTGCAGATCTACGCAGCTATCTGACAGAGAATCGCTATGAATATCGCGTTGAACCGCCTGGACAGGGCAGAAACTGGCAAATATATCGCGGCACATATGGCGTATGCAGGAGTGAAACAGGATCTGTTCACCAGTGGAGCAGAAGATGAAATCTTCAAGGCATCCGCAGGCATACCACGGATGATCAACAGAATCTGTGAGAAAACACTGATGTACGCATATCAACAGCAGAAACGGCTGATAGATGAGCATATGGTGCGATTTGTAGCTGACCATGAAATGGTTGGAGGAATAGAGTAAAAAATCCGGGGCGAGAGCCCCAGAAGCAGTGACAGAAAGAAGAGTGAGTTTGTGACAATGTGTGAGAGCAGAGTTGTGACAGCTCATGGAATTTTTAACAGCAATAACACAACACAGGGAGAAATAAACATGACAGCATATACAGTAAGAGATGCAAAAATAGAGGATGCACAGCGGATACTTGAAATCTATGCGTATTATGTGGAAAATACGGCGATTACATTTGAATATGATGTGCCGTCCAAGGAAGAATTCAAACAGCGCATGAGGATGACTATGCAGAAGTATCCGTATCTTGTCATTGAAAAAGAGGGTAGGGTATACGGATATGCCTATGCAGGACCATTTAAGGAGCGCGCGGCGTATGACTGGGCGTGTGAGTTGTCTATTTATGTAGACCATGCCGCGAAGAAATGTGGACTGGGAAAACAGCTCTACGCCGCTTTAACAGAGCATTTAAAGCAAATGGGAATCACCAACCTGTATGCATGTATCGGATATCCGCAGACGGAAGACGAATATTTGGATAAGAATAGCGAGCAGTTTCATGAACATCTGGGATTTCAGACAGTCGGGACATTTCACCGGTGCGGATATAAATTTAACCGTTGGTACGACATGATCTGGATGGAAAAGATGATTGGAGAGCATCAGAGCCAGCAGCCGCCGGTGGCATACCGGACGGCACAAAAAAACAGGATATAGCAGAAAAATATCGAAAGAATAATGAAATCGGTAAAGCAAAAATAAGCCGCAAAGTATGTATATACCGCCTATAAATCGTCAGATTCAGGTCTGAATGTCTGATTTTATGGGTGGGTATAAAGCGCTTTGCGGCTTATTTTAATAAGTACATCAGTCTGCTTATGCGTCAGCAGAGTCATCAGAAGCGGCAGGTGCGGCTTCCATGTTTTTCGGTAAAACCAGATTTAAAAGAATGGCAACGAGGAAAACAACAGCAACGCAGTTTTCGGCGAAGACCGTCTTTACAATCTGTGGAAAAATATCAAAAATTTCAGGAACCTGTGTAAAACCGATGCCGATACTTAAAGAAAGTGCGGCAATGGTGATATTTCTCTGGGAGAAACCACATTTTCCAATCATCTGAAGTCCGCTGATAACGATGTTACCAAACATCATCAGTGTACAGCCGCCAAGAACCGCATCCGGCAGTGTCGCAAGCAGTGAACCGAAAAACGGGAAAATTCCGGCTAAAATCATAATCACGGCACCGGCGCCAATCGCATAGCGGTTGACAACCTTTGTCATGGCAACCAGTCCGACATTCTGGCTGAATGACGTAATCGGCAGACAGCCAAAAACAGAAGACAATGCACTGATAAAACCGTCACAGGCAATAGAACCGGAGGTTTCCTTTAAAGTCGCTTCGCGGTTTAAACCAGCGGCGGCAAGGGCGGAGGTATCACCAATTGTTTCTGTTGCTGATACGAGGAAAATTAAAGTAACAGAAATAATAGCGTTTATGTTAAATTCCGGTTTAAACGGCAGTAACTGTGGAAATGCAATGATAGAAGTGCCTTCCAGAGAAGAAAAATCCACCGCACCCAGAATCACAGCCGCAATATAGCCCATAATCAGTCCGAATAAAACGGACAACTGCTTGAAATATGATTTTGCAAAAATATTAAAAAGGATACAGCAAAGCAGTGTAAATGTACCGAGAATCCAGTTCGTGGCAGAACCGAAGGTTTCACTGCCGCTGCCGCCGCCAAAGGAAGCCGCACCGACGGATAATAAAGAAAATCCGATAGCGGTTACAACTGTTGCGGCAACAATCGGTGTAATCAGGCGGATCCAGTATTTTGCAAGAAGTCCTAAGATACCCTCAATAATACCGCCGACCAATACCGCGCCGACAATTGCATTATAGCCGTAGGTTGGTCCGAGGTAGCAGAATACGGATACAAACGTAAAACTGATACCCATAACAATCGGGAGTCCCGAACCGATTTTAAAAATCGGGAAAAGCTGTATTAAAGTACCGATACCGGCAATCAGCATGGCACTCTGGATTAAAGAGGCGCTGTCAGCTGTGGACAGTCCGCTGGCTGCGGCAACGATAAAAATAGGTGCGATATTGGCAACGAACATCGCCAGTATGTGTTGTAAGCCAAAAGGAATGGCTTGTTTTACGGAAATCTTACCATTCAGATGATACAGATTTTCCGTTGAAGTTGTTGTATTTTTGTTCATGATAATCTCCATTTGCAGGCAGTGCGATTTACCTTCACTGCCTTTTTACATTAAGTTGTTTTGTATTTTATTTCTGTTTTATTCCTGGCGGAAAGTAATTGTACCGGTTGCGGCATCCATGCTGTCTACAATTGCAAGGGATTCCAGATGATAACCGAGGTTGCGGATAATGCGTCCGCCGGACTGGAAGCCTTTTTCAATGACAATGCCGATACCCTCGACCGTTGCGCCTGCTTCATTTACGATAGAAATAAGCCCCTGTAACGCACAGCCGTTTGCAAGAAAATCATCAATAATCAGTACGTGGTCGTCCGGGCTTAAAAATTTCTTGGAAACAATCACCTGATTCTTGCATTTGTGGGTGAAGGATTCCACTTCCGCAACGTACATTTCACCTTCAATGTTAATGCTTTTTGACTTCTTTGCGAAAACGACCGGAACATCAAAATGGCGCGCTACCATGCAGGCAATACCGATACCGGAAGCTTCAATCGTCAGAATCTTGTTAATATGTTCGTTTGCAAAACGGCGCTTAAATTCTTCACCGATTTCATCAAACAGCTGAATGTCCATCTGATGGTTTAAAAAGCTATCAACCTTTAAGACATTTCCTTCTTTTACAATACCGTCTTTTGTAATGCGTTCTTCTAAGAAATTCATAATTCCTCCTAATAAAATGTGGTTGTTAAAATGACGGGCAGACCCGAATCACATTCGGTCAGGCACATCATTTATGGGATTTTAGATAAATTATAGTCTATCAAAATGGCACGGATGTAGCAATATAAAAGTTGAAATTGGGAGAAAATAACCTATATTAGTTCCGGAGTATTTGTGTTACAATGTCAGAAGATATCTTAGGTAAAGCCGGACATTGAAAAAATCGCAGGATACAGTATAATGAAAAGTAAAATAAAAGGATAAGCCGCAAAGCGGCGGAAACGGGGGTATTTTATGTTAAAGGACTGGAACAGATTGGAACAACCGTCAAAAGAGGAAATGGAACAGCGTTTAAAGAAGGCGCGTGCGCGCTTAGAACAGCAGCAGATTCTGATGAAGGAAAAGAAACTGCCGGTGCTGGTGCTGTTAGAAGGCTGGGGTGCGGCAGGCAAGGGTAGTGTGCTTGGAAAGATTATTAAAAATATCGACCCAAGATTTTTTAAAGTAGCAGTAATGGATGAACCGACAGCGGAAGAACAGCGTAAGCCGTTTTTATACCGCCATTTTGTAAAGATACCGGAAGCGGGCAAATTCGTCTTTATGGACAGCGGCTGGATGAGCGAAGTGACAAGGGAAAAGCTGCGCGGGGAATTATCCGAGCAGGAGTATAAAAAGAAAATAGAAAGTATCAAACGTTTTGAAAGACAGCTGACAGACAACGGTTATCTGCTGATGAAGTTTTTCTTCCATATTGATGAAAAGGAACAGAAAAAGCGGCTGGATAAGCTGGCAGCAGATAAAAATACCCGCTGGAGAGTCAGTGAGCATGATGTGTGGCAGAATAAGCACTATGAAAAATGTATGGACGTTTATGAGCAGTATCTGTGTGATACGGACCAGTCGAGCGCGCCGTGGTATCTGGTAGATGCCAAAGATAAGAAGTGGGCGCAGTTACAGATTTTGGAAACGCTGGTGCAGGGAATTGACACGGCACTTCAAAACAGTACGCTGGCAGTGCCGCTGTTACAGAATGCATTTCCGTTAAAACCGATTGAAAAGCTGGCAGACGTGGCGTTGGATAAGACTTTGACAGAGGAAGAATATGATACTTTGTTAAATCAGTATCAAAAGCGTCTGCGTGAACTGCACAATGAATTATACCGTAAAAAAATACCGGTTATCATTGCCTATGAAGGCTGGGATGCCGCAGGAAAGGGTGGAAATATCAAGCGTATTACCGAAGCGTTAGACCCAAGGGGGTATGAAGTACACCCGATTGCAAGTCCAGAACCGCATGAAAAGGCAAGACATTATCTGTGGCGTTTTTGGAACAGACTGCCAAAGACCGGACATGTTGCGATATTTGACAGAACATGGTACGGCCGTGTCATGGTTGAACGGCTGGAGGGCTTTTGCAGTGAAAATGACTGGCAGAGAGCCTATGTGGAAATCAATGAATTTGAAAAAGAGCTGGCAGACTGGAATGCAGTCATTGTAAAATTCTGGGTGCAGATTGATAAGGATACACAGCTTGCGCGTTTTAAGGAACGTGAAAATACACCGGAAAAACGATGGAAGATTACAGACGAGGACTGGCGCAACCGTGAAAAATGGGATTTGTATGAGGAAGCAGTCAATGAAATGCTGCAAAAGACCAATACAGCCTATGCGCCGTGGCACATTTTAGAGTCCAATGACAAAAAATATGCGAGAATCAAAGCATTAAAGACCGTTATTGAGGCAATTGAGAAAAAAATGGAATAAAAAACGGAGTATCTTATGAACATTTTTGACATCATCGGGCCGGTCATGGTTGGACCGTCCAGCTCCCACACGGCGGGAGCGGTAAGAATCGGCTACATTTCGGGAAAATTGCTCGGAGAGCCGGTGAAAAAAGCAGCGATTTTATTATACGGTTCATTTCTTGCAACAGGAAAGGGACACGGAACACAGAAAGCCTTAGTGGCAGGACTTCTTGGCATGGTACCGGACGATATACGGATTCCGGACAGCTTAAAAATTGCAGCGCAAAAAGGAATTGAAATTACTTTTGGCACGGCACAGCTGCGGGAAGCCCACCCGAACTCCGCACAGATTTATCTTACCGGGGAAACGGGAAGGACGTTAGAGGTCATCGGAGAGTCGATTGGCGGCGGTAGAATCAACATCGCACAGATTGACGGAATCCAGACCAATTTCACAGGCGAATATCCGACGTTAGTCGTGCATAACCTCGACCAGCCGGGACACGTGACGGAAGTTACTGCCATGCTTGCAAAAGCTCGCATTAATATCGCAACCATGCAGCTGTACCGCTCGGCGCGCGGCGGCGATGCAGTTATGGTGCTGGAGTGCGACCAGGAAGTGCCGGAGCAGATTGTCCACCGGTTAGAACAGCTTTCGGGTATTAAAAAAGTAACGTATCTGAGCCTTGTATAAAAGCTGTATACAAAAAACAATGCGGAATGGAGAGTATATGATTTATCATTCAATTCAGGATTTATTAAATCTGGCAAAGGAATATCAGATACCTTTGTGGGAGGTTGTATGCCGGGCGGATATGGAAGAACGGCAGGTTACAAAAGAGCAGTCCTTTGAAACGATGCACCGGATGTATGAAGCGATGAAGCAGGCAGACAGCGCGTATGATAAAAATTTAAAATCGGCAAGTGGACTGGCGGGCGGCGACGGCGAAAAACTGCATTGCTATAATGCGGCAGGAAAAAATATTGCGGGAGAATACATTGGGCTTGTCATGGAAAAGGCAGTCAAAATGGGCGAGTCCAACGCCTGCATGAAGCGGATTGTTGCTGCACCGACGGCCGGTGCATGCGGCGTGATTCCGGCAGTTTTTCTGGCATATCAGGAATATTTCCGGGCAGAGGAACAAAAAATGGTGGAAGCGATGTATCTGACGGCGGGAATCGGTGCGGTGATTGCGGAAAATGCAAGTATTGCGGGCGCCTCCGGCGGCTGCCAGGCGGAAATCGGTTCGGCAAGCGCGATGGCGGCAGCAGGACTTGCTTACTTGCAGGGCGGCAATGACGAACAGATTGTCAATGCCATGGCATTCGCCTTAAAAAATATGCTGGGGCTGACCTGTGACCCGGTCTGCGGACTGGTTGAAGTGCCGTGCATTAAAAGAAATTCAGCCGGTGCGGTCAATGCTGTTACCAGTGCGCAGCTGGCACTCGCGGGCGTCTGCAGTGCGATTGCACCAGATGAAGTCATTGATACGATGCGCCGTATCGGCAATGCGCTTCCGGCATGTTTAAAGGAAACGAGCGAAGGCGGGCTTGCAACAACTCCTTCGGCGCAGAAGGTACGCGAAAAAATGGACGGAGAACAGTAACTATGCCTCTTGATTTAACACAACTGTCACAAATTACAGAACCGCTTCTTGCGTGGTATGAAAAAAATGCCCGTGTATTGCCGTGGCGTGAAAATACCGATGCTTACCGCGTGTGGGTATCGGAAATTATGCTGCAGCAGACAAGAGTGGATACGGTGATTCCGTATTACGAGCGTTTTTTACGGCGTTTTCCGGATGTGGCGGCACTTGCCGCGGCACCGGAGCAGGAGCTTTTAAAAATGTGGGAGGGGCTTGGATATTATTCGCGGGTGCGAAATATGCAGAAAGCCGCACAGCAGATTTGTGAAAAATATAACGGCATTTTTCCAAACGAATATGAACAGCTTTTGTCCCTGCCGGGTATCGGTGCGTATACGGCGGGAGCGGTCGCTTCAATTGCATGGAATAAGCCTTACGCTGCCGTGGACGGAAACGTGCTTCGCGTGGTGACACGTCTGACGGCAGATTCCAGAGAAATTTCCGATACAAAATTTAAAAATGAAATCACAGCGGCATTGCAGGAAATTTATCCTGTGGACAAGTGCGGTATCTTTACCCAGAGCCTGATGGAACTGGGCGCAGTTGTCTGCATGCCAAATGGTACACCGCGATGCACAGAATGTCCGCTACAAAGCTTATGCAGTGCCTGTGCCGCGGGGACACAGCCAGCGTATCCCGTAAAGAAAAAGAAAGCACAGCGCAGAATCGAAGACAAGACCGTACTTATAATGATACATGCGGGCAGGCTGGCGCTGCAAAAAAGAGCCGGGAGCGGATTGCTTGGTGGCATGTGGGAACTGCCGAATCTTTCGGGAAAAGCAGATACAGCGCAAATTCAAAAGTGGCTTGAAAAGTGTGGAATCACGGACTGTCGGATACAAAAAGGCAGACCTGTGCGCCACATTTTCACACATATCGAGTGGCAGATGGACAGTTATCTTATCGAATGTGGACAAGTAAGCGCGGATTCGGATTTTACGTGGATAACAGAGCAGGATTTGGAAAATGAATATGCACTGCCGACAGCCTTCAAAAAAGTGTATACACAAAACCGGCCATTGTGAGAAATTTGTTGACATTGGGCAGTAAGTGGAGTATAAAGTTTATATC
>ERZ791605.1043-NODE-1043-length-15435-cov-7.593628_pt1 | contig 15435 bp, 11 predicted proteins | sample MGYA00509965_ERZ791605 | MGnify/ENA primary metagenome ERZ791605 (study PRJEB30046, sample SAMN00791923) | human gut metagenome | study: EMG produced TPA metagenomics assembly of the A metagenome-wide association study of gut microbiota in type 2... | reverse complement strand
AATATGGGAAAGCGTATGAACAAGAAGGATATATAAAGTATTAAATTAGTCATATCAGCATCTCTATGAAATAAAAAATAAAATATATCTGTCATCTGTCACAGATTATAATCTAACTTGCAGAGTATAAGTATTTAATAGTGTGACAGCACAGTGTGACAGCAGTGTGATGGCAATAATGCTGTCACCTAGAAAACAAAGACAAAATAAAGACGCTGCTCGAAAATAAATAGTATCTGCCATCAATGGATTAGTAGTTCAATTTATTATCCTCGTACTTATGAGTTGTGTCCTGCCTTGAAACCAACAGTTTCAAGGTGCGAAACTTTAGTTTCATACGCTTGAAACTATAGTTCCAATTGCTTGAAACCATTGGTTTCTCACCGATGAAACTACAGTTTCCCTTAGCTGGAACTGTAGTTTCAAGCAGGGAAAACTAATTTGCCCCGTAATTCGGCGGTGGCAATCCCATTTCTTTCGGTTAAAGAAATGCTTGATATATCAATAATTTTCTGTATTAAAACTTGTTTTCTTTGCCGGTTTCGGATATTATGACTAATTTAGCAGTCTCAACGATCACAAAGACGCTGACAAAACAAATTATTATCAAATTAATGAAAATTACTCAATTTCGTAAGAACGAAGATACGATAGCGCTTAGCGTAATGGATCTAGATATACTGGTAAATAAGATAAAGACAGAAATAAAATCCCGTCCTGTTTCTACATTCAGAGAGCATCTGCGATATACCCTTTCCGATGAACGGTGTATGTTTGCCGATAAACTTCCCCAAATAATTCCTGCCGCCGAATTCCGAAAAGTAAACGGTCAGAAACAGATGAAAAACTACAACGGTATTGTAGAACTGACCATCGGTCCTTTATCCAATAAATCTGAAATAGCATTAGTGAAACAAAAAGCCTGCGAGCAACCGCAAACCCGTTGTGTTTTTATGGGCTCAAGTGGCAAAACGGTGAAAATATGGGCTACCTTTACCCGACCGGACAACTCCCTTCCCAAAACACGGGAAGAAGCGGAACTATTCCACGCCCACGCCTATCGACTGGCTGTGAAATGTTATCAGCCCCAAATCCCGTTCGATATACTTCCCAAAGAACCGACTTTGGAACAATATTCGCGATTATCCCACGACCCGGACATCATATATCGTCCGAATTCAGTCCAATTTTATCTCTCTCAACCATCATCAATGCCCGAAGAAACCACTTTCCGTGAAGCGGTTCAGGCGGAGAAATCTCCATTGACCCGTGCCGTACCGGGATATGATGCGGAAAATGCCTTCCTGATGCTTTTCGAAGCCGCTTTTCGGAAAGCGTATGCCGATCTCCGGGAAGCGGGGCTCGAATTGAGCGAAGGCACATGGCATCCTTTAGTTGTCCAACTGGCTAAAAACTGTTTTGCTTCGGGACTTCCACAAGAAGAAGTTGTGAAACGTACTGTTTTTCACTTCTATATGTATAAACAGGAAGAGCTTATCCGGCAAATGATTGGCAATATATATACCGAGTGCAAAGGCTTCGGCAAGAATATCAGCCTAAGCAAAGAGCAGCAACTCGCCTTGCAGACTGAAGAATTTATGAAACGCCGCTATGAATTCCGTCATAATACCCAAATTGGTGAGGTAGAATATCGTGAAAGGCTTTCTTTCCGTTTCCGCTTCAATCCTCTCGACAAACGTGCGCTGAATAGCATTGCTTTGGATGCACAAATGGAAGGTATCCCGTTGTGGGATAGGGATATTAGTCGTTATATTTACTCCAACCGCGTCCCTGTATTCAACCCGTTGGAAGATTTCCTCTACCGGCTTCCCGCATGGGACGGTAAAGACCGTATTCGTGCATTGGCAGCCACCGTCCCTTGTAAGAATCCGTATTGGATGGATTTGTTCCACCGTTGGTTCCTCAATATGGTTTCTCATTGGAAAGGAAGCAATAAAAAGTATGCAAACAGTGTTTCGCCCTTACTTGTCGGACCGCAAGGGACACGTAAATCCACCTTTTGCCGGAGCATAATGCCCCCTTCCGAGCGTTCCTACTATACTGACAGCATTGATTTCTCCCGAAAGAAAGATGCCGAACTTTACCTCAATCGTTTTGCGCTTATCAATATCGATGAATTTGACCAGGTGAGTTCGACACAACAAGGCTTTCTGAAACATATTCTGCAAAAGCCTGTACTGAATGTGAAGAAACCTCATGGCAGTGCAGTGCTTGAAATGCGTCGGTACGCCTCATTCATAGCTACAAGTAACCAAAAAGACCTGTTGACCGACCCTTCCGGCAGTCGTCGTTTTATTTGCATCGAAGTGACCGGAGTGATTGACACCAACCGTCCGATAGACTATGAGCAGCTTTACGCACAAGCTATGTACGAATTGGAACATGGCGAACGTTACTGGTTCGACCAGGAGGAAGAAAAGATCATGGTGGAAAACAACCGTGAATTTGAACAAGTCCCGCCGGAAGAGCAACTTTTCTTCCGTTATTTTCGTGCCGCACAGCCTGAAGAAGGGGAGTGGTTGTCTCCAGCGGAGATTATGGAAGATATTCAAAAAGGCAGTTCAATCCCGATGTCTGTCAAGAGGGTTAATTCCTTCGGAAGAATACTGAAAAAGCAAGAAATCCCTTCCAAACATACGCGTAGCGGTACGCTTTATCATGTTGTAAGACTAATAACCAGGTGACAGCAAAAATGCCATCACCCTGCTGTCACCTCTTACTGTCACAGTCTTATCGGTTCATTACTAAACTATTAACTCCTAAACTGTGACAGATGACAGCAACTTACCAAATATATTCTTCTGTGTAACGTTGGTAAGTTGGCTCTTCTTTTATCCCTTTATTGCGGAATAGTTGTCTGATGTAGGCTTGGTCTTTAGGCATAAGCCCTCGTTCTCCGCGATAAAACCTGTAATATCCTGTTTTCCCATAGTGCCCCACCAATTGTATTCTGATACTGACTGCATCCTCATAAGGGATTCTGTCAAGCAATCGTTTTAGTCCCCACGCCACATGAACTTTGACGGCAGTCTTGAAACATTCGCATTGGTTTTCATCCGCAGGATAACGTGCCGGATTAACGGTGGAGATATAAAGGTAATCGGCTGTTTCGTTTTGTGCAGCTATGTAGCGTAAACATTTCAAGGCTTGTGGGCATTGGTCGTTGAAACAACGGGAGAAATTGTAGGGGACAGACGGGCTGTCGAATTCTTTTTTCATCTTGTAGGGATTCTTTTATTTGTGAGATACTGTTGTAAATATAGCAAACAGAATTCTCCACAAAAGTAGGACTTTATTTTGGGAATGGGAAGCGTTGGGATAATATTATTTGTGGAAATAGAGTATATAGTTTTAGTGAGTAAGGTTGGTTAATTGTTATACTAAAGTACGAGTAGGGAAGCTGTTAAAACAAGACTGTTATAAAGAAGAGTAGGTATTTATATTAATAAAATAGAGGTATGAATTGGAATTCATATCTTGAACTTTACAAATGGTATATTTAATTTCTATTTGTCAGTAAATTAAGTTATTTTTGTAAGCAGATTAATCAAAAGAATGATTATGGGACAATTAAACCAACTCAAGTCTTGAATAAGGTATATAGACAAATTGCAGTAGAAACTACTGATTTCGAACATTTTAAAAGTGCATTGCAAATATTGTTAGACAATGTTTCAGATGGGCAACGAGAGGAAGCCCCAAAAGAATATTTAAGAAATTTTCTTAGTGAAACGTTCTATAAGCCTTATTATATGGTTTCAGAAGAAGATATAGATTTGGCTGTTAGCCTAGATAAAACCGCAAAATCTAATATTGGGTTATTGATAGAAGTTAAGAGTACGACAAATAAGAGTGAAATGATTTCTGTTGATAATCTGAACAAGAAAGCTCTTCAATAGCTTTTGCTTTATTCTTTAAAGGAAAGGGTAACGAAGAAGAATACAAAAACGTATATAGATGCTGTTGGTTATCATGTGTTTATGGTTAATGAGATAGAGAATTCACTCGTATTCATAGTGAGGCGAATAAAAAGTAAAGAATTAACATATTTAATTTATTTACACATATTATAGGTTCAAGTGGAAGAATAAAGTTTTTTCATTTTTGGAGTTATTATATTCTCTCATTGCTGGGCACTTAGTCCCAGCTGATTTTCAATTGTTTATAATTTAGTTCTTTGACATTTTTGTAATCGCAATCGGTAAGTATCTCTCTTACAGGTGGTTTATCCAGTAGAGAAAAGCTCAAGATTTGTAGAATTTCGTAGATTGGACGGTTAACTTTCAATTTGTAAGCGACAATGGCAACCAGACAGTATGTTATGATGGCACAGTACACTTGTGTCTTGACTGCATTCATCGTGGTACCCTAAAAAGATTTTACTCTCAGGTGTTGCTTTATCCATTTGAAAAATAGTTCCACCTACCAACGGTTCTTGTATAGCAAAGCAATTTCCTCTGCTGAGAGTTCCATGTTGTTGGTGATGAACACAAATTCTCTGTCCAGTTCTTCATCGTAGTATTTAACCCGCCGGAGTTTGTCCGGATATGCTTTGAGCGACTTATACGTTTCAAGCATTCCAATCTGGTCGCATTTTATTCCGGTTGTTTTATCGACTTCACGTGAATACATTCTACGGAATCTCATATTATCCTTTGCACGTGTAACGAAGTAGGCACCGCTGGTGTGAAGTTTATGTAAACGGGTAAAGTCAACATATCCTTTATCCATGATATAGTAACTTCCCTTTTCATAGTTTAACTCGTCCAGCATGTTTACGTCATGTACTTTGGCATTGGTTATCAGTATGATTATCGGTATGGAAGTCTTTACATCATACAAGGTATGAAGTTTGATGCCGCCTTTGTGTTTCCGGAATTCCGCCCACCAGAAAACATTCAGGCAAAGGTCTATGGTGGAGGAATCAAAGGCATAAACATTACCGTCAACTTTCACCTCAAAGTCATTTTTGTAGTAGCTGTTACGGGCTTCTGCAATCAGGATATAAGCAAATTCCTCGTAGATACGATAATCTCTATTCCGGTTTGCTTTCCCCAGATTGGTACGGGTAACTGTTGAACCGAGTTCCAAGTAATAGTACTTATTCTTGTGTGCCTCTAGGCAGAGCATAAGGTCACGCATACTGTCTCGGCCGGTCAGTTGTCCGAAGATCATGCACAGCATCTGATTCCAACAGGTGAATGTTCTGATTTTCTTATTTCCGGTGTACTTCTCTACCAAACGGTCAAAGATGCGACGGGGAAGAAAATCTGTAAGTTGAGCGAAGATATATTTGCCTTGATTCATTGTTTTGAGCTTTTGGGCAAAGCTAAAACAAATTTTCAATTCAAATCGTCACGCTCAAAAAAGATACATAACTATGCGATTATCAAAGATTTCAAAGAACGATGTTTAATTTAAAGTGCCCACTAGTGATATTCTCTATATTGAACAATTGTTATGAGATCCAATAAAATATACTTTAAAAGGTGCATTAGTTCACACAAAACTACTGCACATTAAATATTTTGTAGTATTTTTGTGTGCAAAAGAGATTAGCAATGAGTATAACGGATTATATAACTCGGAATGCTGGCTTCATATCATCTGCTGATGCCAAGGTCTCGCTATACAATGAACTGTTGGACGGAACGAGAAGTGGGCAGATTGTGCGTGTACGCCGTGGCGTTTATGCCCTAAACGAAGGATTGTCCAAGCAGATGATTGATGTCGAGACACTAGTGCCAGGTGGCGTGTTGTGCCTATATTCTGCATGGTCGCATCACGAACTAACAACTCAAATTCCGCAAGCCTACTATATTGCAGTAGAACGCAGTCGCAAAATTATTTTTCCGGACTTTCCTCCTATTGAGCTTAGCTTTATGTTAAGAAATGTCTGCAAATTTGGTATTGAGAAAACTGAGATAGATGGATTCAAAGTAAAAGTTTGCGACTTGGAAAAATCTGTTTGTGATGCTATCAAGTATCGGAACAAGATAGGACTGGACGTAAGTTCTGAGATATTGAAAAACTATTTGGCACGCAAAGACTGTGACATCACTCGGCTCTATGAATATGCTTATCAACAGAGAGTCGGAAAAAGAATTGATGAACTGATAAAATTCATATTATAATGAGTAAGACACATTCAAATTCGGGCAAGTCGGTCAAGGAACGACTACTCAATCTGTCAAGAGCAGAACACTACAATCCACAGATGATTATTTTTCGCTATATGCAGGCGCGATTGCTTTATCGTCTTTCTGTCAGTAACTACTGTGAGCGTTTCATCCTTAAAGGTGGTGCGTTGCTCTATGCTCATGATCGCTTCGAAGCTCGTCCTACCTTGGACATTGACTTCATGGCAACGCATATCAACAATGACAATGAAAATATAAAACGCATTATCAAAGAGATATGCAATGTTGACGTAATGGTTGGTGGCGCTAGTTACGATGCAGACACCGTCGAGATGGAATATAACGGTAGACAGAGAATATCACGCCTGTGCTGATAGATACCATACCACAGGCAAAAATCATGGCATACTCTCTGGAGACCGTTATTGCAGAGAAGTTGCATGCGATGATAGCCCTCTCGTTGGTTAATAGTCGCATGAAAGATTTCTTTGATGTTTACTGTATCCTTGTAACAGATCGAGTGGATAGCGGAGTATTGGCAGAAGCCACTAGGTTACATTCGCAAATTGAGAAACTGGCTATCGCGAGAATCATCCGCTGTTCACAGAGAATTTCTTTACAGCAAAAGATCGCCAAGCATTTTGGAACGGCTTTCAACGAAAAATAAAATACTAAGAGATGTTGGATTTCCAAACCGTTGGCACACTGATAAGAAAAAGATTATCTCCATACAGGGAAACCATGAAATAAGCACTTATGGAATATCTCAAATCAGTATTGACGAATCTCGAAAAAACGAATAATAATGATAGATAATCATACAAACTCACATATATTCACCAACAAAAGTGGAAATACTTTGATGCGTGAGTTTGAGGGAGTGTTAAGCAACAACCCCTCAATAAAAAATCTTGATGCTGTGGTGGGCTTTCTTCGTGCATCAGGTTATTTTTCTTTGCGTCCATTCTTGGACAATATCAACAAAGCCCGTATCTTGATAGGTATAGATGTAGATAAGTATATAACAGAAGCTGCTCGCCAAGGAAGGATATTCTTTGGAGCAGAGGAAGAAGTTAAGTCCGACTGCTTGCAGCAGATACGTCGTGACATAGAACACTCTGGCTACAAGAAAGAAATTGAGAATGGAATCTTCCAAATGGTGAAGGATTTGGCTGAAGGCAAATTGGAATTGCGTGTTCATCCTTCAAAGAAAATTCATGCCAAGATATATGTGCTATATCCTGATGATTTCAACCAGTACACGCAAGGAATGGTTATTACTGGTTCCAGTAACCTTTCGGGCAATGGGTTGGGAATCACAGAGGATAAACAGTATGAGTTCAATGTGAAGATGTCGCAATATGATGATGTAAAGTTTGCGAAAGATGAGTTTGAAGAACTTTGGAAAGAGGCAAATGGATGCGAGATAACAGCCGAAGACCTCAAAACCAATATAGAGCGAACTTATCTCAAAGGCGACATATTTCCTTATGATCTCTATATCAAGATGCTCATGGAGTATTTTTCTGATCGTGTGATGGATGCTGATGACGAAAATCCGCTTGACGTTCCAGAAAACTACACCAAATATGACTACCAGATGGATGCAGTAGTAGAGGGCTATCAGAAGCTGTTGCGCTACGATGGTTTCTTTCTTGCCGACGTTGTGGGTTTGGGAAAAACTATCATTGCGACCATGATTGCTAAGAAATTCTTGCAAGAGAATGGGCGTGACAACACCAAGATTCTTGTGGTTTATCCTCCTGCTGTAGAGCAGAATTGGAAAACAACCTTCAAAGACTTCGGTATAGACAAGTATACAAAATTCATTACCAATGGCAGTCTAAACAAAGTTCTTGATGAAGACAATTATGATTATTGGAATGCTGATGAATATGACCTTGTTTTGGTGGATGAGGCTCACAAGTTCCGTTCTCATACTACAAATGTTTTCGAGCAGTTGCAGGAAATCTGCAAGATGCCAAGAATCAATCAAGGTCATATTGAAGGCTATAAGAAAAAGGTGATGCTTATATCAGCGACTCCAATGAATAACTCTCCAGCCGATATATACAATGAGATTCTTTTATTTCAAGACCCACGTCACTGTACCATTGACGGTGTGGCAAACCTGACAGCGTTCTTTAGTCCACTTATAAAGGAATTCAAGCGATTTCGTAGTGAACCCGATTTTGACCTGAAGAAGTTTAAGAAGTTGGCAGAACAAGTGCGTGACCGCATCATCAAACCCTTGACTGTACGGCGTACCCGTAATGACATCGAGAGTGTACCTCGATATAATAAAGACGTGAACGGTTTTCCAAAGGTTGAACGGCCTGTAGAGAACCGTTATGAACTCAATGAGCATTTGGCTGATTTGTTTGAGAAAGCTATGCTTACTTTGGCCAAGGACTTGAGCTATGCACGCTACCAAGCCATTGCATATTTGAAGCCGGAAGCTGCCAACGGGCTCTATGATAATGCCGAGACCATTAGCCGTTCTTTGGCGGGAATACGCAAGAATGGTTTGGTCAAGCGTCTGGAAAGCAGCTTCCATGCGTTTCAAGTTTCCATTGCCAACTTTAAGCAAGCCAATCAAAACATGATTGACATGTTTAACAATAATAAGGTGTTCATCGCTCCAGACCTTGACATCAACAATCTTCTTGTAGCTGGGTGGAGTGAAGAGGAAATTGAAGAGAAATTGAACAACAAAGCGCAGGAAAATCCTAAGAATGCGACCTTTGCGGCAGAAGATTTTAGTCCTGAGTTTATCGAAATGTTACAAGCAGACCAAGCTATACTTGAACAGATGTGTGATGAATGGTCTGGCGTGACAGATGACGATGATTCAAAGTTTTCCAAATTCAATGAACTGCTAAAGCACGAGCTGTTTAAAGCAGACCGTAATCCGGAACAGAAGTTGGTCGTTTTCTCTGAGTCCGTAGATACTGTGGAGTATCTCGCCAAACGCATCAACCGGAAAGATGTGTTGGTTATCTCGGCAAAGAACCGCAGCAATCTGTTCAAAATAATTAGGGAAAACTTTGATGCCAACTTTAAGAATCAGCTCAACGATTACAACATTATCCTTACTACAGATGTCTTGGCAGAGGGTATCAACCTTCACCGCTCAAATGTTATCGTGAACTATGATACGCCATGGAACTCTACTCGCTTGATGCAGCGTATTGGTCGTGTCAACCGTATCGGATCTGTGTCAAAACATATCTACAACTATGTGTTCTACCCATCGCGTGAAGGAAACCGGGAAATCAATCTCAACCAAATAGCATTGAGCAAGATACAGACGTTCCACTCCACATTCGGGGAAGACAATCAGATTTATTCACAAGAGGAGGTAATAGACCGTAATCTTGGTAAACTCTTTGACGATGCTATGCAGGAGCAGAAAAAAGACAAAAATCAGGAACTACCTTATTATGAAGAGTTGCATACTCTATACAAAACAAACCGCAGAGAGTATAACCGCATCGCAAAATTGTCTCTTCGTAGTCGTACAGGTAGGGCTTCACGCAGCGTTGATGGAGTTACATTATCTGGCGACACTCTGGTATTCCTCAAAACTAATTTCCGCAAAGTATTTTTCTTGGTATCAGATGAAGCAAAGGAGCTTTCTGTACTTGATGCTCTAAAGTATTTCAAGGCAACCCCGGAAGAAGCAGCAGTGGAACGCATCAATCAACACCATACACATGTAGAGAAAGCATTACGTAAATTTCGCTCCATACAGGATGAGGAGATAAAGGCGCAAGAGTCAGGACAGGATGACCCGGTCAGTCGTGGTGCACAAGTCAGCACAGCTCTTAGCCTGCTAACCAATTTTATGCGTGAGATAGATGACAGCGAAATTTACCTGAAAGTGGCTCAATTGAAAGCTCTTGCTGAACGTGGTGTTATCACTTACATATCAAAACGATTGCAACGCATACAAAAAGAGCTGAAGAAAAGTGGCAAGTCTCGTATGACGCATGACGAGGCTTTAACAGAGATTATCCAAATGGCGAAAAAATATGCGCCTTATTATATGGCGGAGGAAACACTGCTGAAAGCACAAGAATCCGATGCCGAAATCATATTGTCAGAATCATTTGAAGAAGCATAAATTATGAACTACAAGGAAGTCATTGAAACAAAATATAATCGTGAGGCATGGCAAGAAATGCTTTACGACATTTTTCACAACAAAGTGAAATTCTGGCGCACACCTACGTCCATTCATGTGAGCAGCCGTTTGGCAAAGGAAGCTCTTAGCTTGGGAAGTATCTCTCTATCGGACGGCGAGACAATTGCCGTTTATGAGGTAGAACTCAATGAGAAAGTAGATATAGAGCGAAACCGTCGTGGCATACGTGATATGCTCACTACAGATTGGCGTAATATGGGGTATGCTGGTGCATTTGTTTTTGGCTACAGAAAAAACGAAAGCGTCTTGCGGTTCTCATACGTGAGCGAGACATGGGGATTCAATAAGCAAGGTGAGTATGAAAAAATCTCTACTGACACTATGCGCTATACTTATCTTTTAGGTGAAGGGCGTGGTTGCCGTACTGCCATTGACCAGTTCTCTGCGTTGAAAAACAGCAAACAGACACTTGCCGACATTACTGCGGCGTTCTCTATCGAGGCACTCACCAAGCAATTTTATGGCGAACTCTTCGACTGGTATCTTTGGGCGATTGACCCTGACACTGGTATTTCGTTCCCTAGCAACACGGCCGTAGAAGAAGATGACCACGATGACATTGAGACGAAAATCATCCGCATGATTACCCGCATCATGTTCGTGTGGTTTATTAAGCAGAAAGACCTCGTGCCCAACCGCCTGTTTGATGTGGAATATCTGCCAACCATTCTGAAGAACTTTGTTCCTCAAAGCACTACAAACGGAAATTACTACAATGCCATCTTGCAAAACCTATTCTTTGCCACGCTCAACCGTGCCATTGTAGATGAAGATGGTAACAAACGTAAGTTCGCGACAGCCACCAAGCGCGATATAAAGACTCTCTATCGCTATGCCGAACTATTCTCCATCTCTGAGCAGCAGGTCATTGACATGTTTGCCGAAGTCCCGTTTCTTAACGGTGGTCTTTTTGAATGTTTGGATAAGACAAGGACAATTGATGGCGTTGAGCAGGCATACAACCTCGACGGTTTCAGTCGTAATGACCGTACATTTGCAGATGGTCGCTACCGATACCGCGCTGTAGTACCTAACGCTTTATTTTTTGATGAAAACCGTGGACTGTTCTCTATCCTCAACAAGTATAACTTCACTATTGAAGAAAACACACCAGAAGAGCAACAGGTGGCACTTGACCCGGAACTTTTGGGGAAAGTGTTTGAGAATCTTCTTGGTGCATACAATCCTGAGACGAAGGAAACAGCTCGTAATCAGAGCGGTTCGTTTTATACGCCTCGAGAGATTGTGAAATATATGGTTGATGAAAGCCTGATTGCTTACTTGGGTGAGTCCGATTTCAATCGTTCGCTGTTTGCCGCAAACTTCGAGTACGAAGCAACCCACGCAAAGGAATACAGAACCGTTGCCGACAAGTTGAAAGCAGTTAAGGTCCTCGACCCCGCTTGTGGCTCGGGAGCATTCCCTATGGGTTTGCTTAATCGCATGGTTGAACTGCTCCAACGTATTGATCCAAATGGCAACATATATGAACAGAAACTAACTATCATTGAGAATTGTCTTTATGGTAGTGATATTCAGAGTATCGCTGCACAAATTACCAAACTACGCTTCTTTATTTCACTTATTGTTGATTGTGAGCGTGATGCAAGCAAGCCGAACTTTGGCATACCGACACTGCCTAACCTTGAAACTAAGTTTGTTGCCGCCAACTCTCTCATTGGGAAAAAGAAGAACGTCCAACGAAACCTCTTTGAGAATCCAGAGATAGAGCCGACAAAGAAGAAACTTGCAGATGTTCGTCACGAACATTTCATTGCAAAATCTGCTTCTGCCAAGCGTCGTCTTCGTGAGAAAGACCAAGAGCTTCGCGAAAAACTGGCAGCACTGTTGGCTGATGATAATGATTTTGCACCTGAGGATGCCAAACAGCTTGCCGCATGGAATCCCTACGATCAGAATGCGGTGAGCAAATTTTTTGACCCCGAATGGATGTTTGGTCTAACAGAGCATCCGTTTGATATTGTCATTGGCAATCCACCGTATATCCAGCTACAGAACAATGGCGGAGAACTCGCCATGCTGTATGTAGATTGTGGTTATAAGACATTTGCACGCACTGGGGACATCTATTGTCTGTTTTATGAGCGCGGCCAGCAGCTTCTCAAAGATGGTGGCCATCTCTGCTATATCACATCCAACAAATGGATGCGTGCTGGCTATGGTGAAAAGACTCGTGGATTTTTCGCCAATAACACCAACCCACAACTTTTGATAGACTTTGCTGGTGTGAAGATTTTTGAGAGTGCAACGGTTGACACCAACATTTTGCTCTTCTCGAAGTCTGCCAATCAACATAAGACTTGGTGCGCCGTAACAAATAAGCAGAACAAGGATAGCGTAAAGAATTTGAGCGTTTTCGTGCAGCAACAGGGTGTGGAGTGTGACTTCGCTTCTTCCGATTCTTGGGTAATACTTTCGCCCATTGAGCAAAGTATCAAACGTAAGATAGAAGCCGTGGGAACGCCACTCAAAGATTGGGATATTAACATTTACCGTGGAGTGCTTACTGGCTATAATGACGCTTTCATTATAAACACAGAGAAAAGAAACGAAATCCTCGCCAACTGCCAGAGTGAGGGAGAACGCAAGAAAACAGCTGAACTTATACGACCGATTCTTCGTGGCAGGGATATTAAGCGATATGGATACGATTGGGCAAACTTGTTCTTAATTGCGACATTCCCTTCATGTCATTATGATATAGAAAAGTATCCGGCTGTAAAAGCACATCTGTTATCATATGGTAAAGAACGACTTGAACAAACAGGAAAGAAATATATGGTTAACGGAGAAGTAGTAAAAGCTCGAAAGAAAACCAACAACAAATGGTTCGAGACGCAAGATAGCATCGGTTATTGGGAGGATTTTTCTAAGCCAAAAGTTGTCTATATGGAAATACAGACAGACAATCCTAATGAAGGCTATCCATTCCCTTGTTATTCGTTTGACAAAAACAACTCTATTGTCCTTAACACAGCTTATATCTTGAGTAGCAAATGTATTGATGCAAGATATATCCTTGGCATACTTAATTCTAAACTTGGTAAGTTTCTTGTCAAACTTTATGTCACACAACTTCAAGAACGACAGTTTAGAATGCTCGCCCAATATGTTGTAAAATTTCCAATTGTAAAACCTGATAACATCGTAAAAACCAAAATGATAGAGCTAGTAAATATAATACTTGAAAAACCTTGTGCAGAAATTGAAGCACAAATAGATTTATTAGCGTATTCCATCTATGGTCTGACTGAATCCGAAATCGGTTATTTACAAAATAAATGAGTAAGTAAGTTTTAGGAGCAGAGACATTATTTCTCTCTGCTCCTATTGACACGCTTGTCATTAATAATATGTTCTATTTCTTCTTGTGTGAGCAGATACGCTTCAAAGACTTTATTGTCAACTACTTTATCTTCAGTTAAGCCACATATTCTATGGTATATCACATCAGTTAATGATTTTGAAAAATCAAGTTTCAGTAAGGCTTTTTCCAATGTGGTTACATATAATTGTATGCCGCCACCTTGCACTTCTGCTTCCGTTGTAAGTTTTAAATACCAATCAAATAATTTGCTATTCATCAAGCCTACAAACTGAATAAGTTTTTCTCTATCGCCAGTCATTATATCAACTGCATTATTACAAATCATTTGTTTTTCATCAAAACAAAAGTTGATGTTACATCCAATAATTTTCCACATAACTTTTGGCTTAGAAAAATCCTCCATATAAGCACAGTTGCGGAGATTATAAGGAGTATCACCTTTGTCGGCACGCTTTGAGATTTTATCCCAATACTGGTCTAAATGAGTTTTTATAGCAGGGTATTCATTCACATCTATACGTGGTAGTTTCCCTTTAATACCGTTGTGGGTATTGATAATCCATAAATCAGCCCACTCATAGTCGTACCTCTTAATATCCCTGCCACGAAGAATCGGTCGTATAAGTTCAGCCGTTCTGATACGCTCATCTTCTGTTAGACAATTCGCTAATATCTCATCACGCTTTTCTGTACTTATGATAAAAGCGTCATTGAAGCCTGTCTTTATACCATAGTTAATTTGAATATCCCAATCTTTTAATGGCGTACCCACAACTTCAATTTTTCTTTTGATACTTTGTTCGATAGGAGATAATATCACCCATGATTCGGATGATGAGAACCCATATTCCACACCCTGTTGCTGCACGAAAACGCTCATTTATTTTCAGCTATGAAAGTTTTGATGTACCGTGCAAGGGTATTTCTATCGACATTGCAGATTTGGGCAATCTTACGTTGTGATATGTTTGCTTTTAATAATTCTTGTATTAGATTTTTTTTATTGTGTAATTTATATTTATCAGGTGCACTTCTCTTTCCTTTAGGACGCCCAAGGATAATACCTTCTGCTTTTTTTCTTGATAATGCCTCTTTTGTTCGCTGGCTAATAAGATTACGTTCAATTTCGGCAGATAGTCCAAATGCAAATGCTAATACTTTACTTTGTATATCTTCACCTAAGCGATAATTATCTTTTATAGTCCATACTTTACACTCTTTGGTCATGCAAATGTTGAGTATTTCCATAATCATAAAAAGATTCCTGCCAAGACGTGACAGTTCTGCACATATTATAAGATCATCCTTTTCCACTTGTTTAAGAAGTTTGCCTAATTCTCTTTTACTATATGCTTTAGTACCACTGATGGTTTCTTCTATCCAGCCATCGATCTCCATTTTTTCATGTTCACAGAATTTGTTGATTTCAAAACGTTGGTTTTCTACCGTTTGCTTATCGCTACTTACTCTAATGTATCCGTATATCATATGTATAAATTTTAAATGAATGAATAAGATACATTAATCTTTTTATGAACAAGATAAAAAGGATATAACTTTTGTTTTTTATTAAAAGTAGTTCTCTTAAGAAATATTATTAAGATATGTTTTGCTGCTAATTTTTATTCCTTGTAATATACCTCACTTAACTTATCTCCGATAGTTTTCTTCTCATTACTACCAATAGTAGACAATCTCACCAATGAAATTCCGTACAA
>ERZ791605.1037-NODE-1037-length-15511-cov-2.455163_pt1 | contig 15511 bp, 14 predicted proteins | sample MGYA00509965_ERZ791605 | MGnify/ENA primary metagenome ERZ791605 (study PRJEB30046, sample SAMN00791923) | human gut metagenome | study: EMG produced TPA metagenomics assembly of the A metagenome-wide association study of gut microbiota in type 2... | reverse complement strand
CCGTATAAGCGACTTTCTTTGTTTTAAAACCGACAAAAGAAAACACTAACGAACCTTTCTCCCTTGGTAAGGGTAAAACAAAACGCCCGGCTGTATCCGTTGACGTACCAAACCGAGTACTGTCTAAAAGTACCGTAACACCCGGCATCGGCACATTGTTTTCATCAATAACCTTACCTTCAATAGTGTACACTTTTTTCTTCTCCTCCTTTGCGGCTCGGATGATAACCACGTTATCATCATAAGAAAAAGTCAGCCCTAACGAAGGTAACCACTCTTTCAATACCTGATCTAAAGGTTTATTCTGAACTTTCAGACTTACCAGACCCTCTTGCTGAATCATCTGGTTATTGTACAAAAAATCACAACCAGCCTGTGCACTAAGTTCTGTGAAAATCGTCTTTAAAGAAACATCCTCCATCTCCACATTTACCACAGCCTGTTGAGAATAAACATTAGCCTGTACCGAGATGAAAAAAACAAACTGAAAAAGACAAAACAATTTCATAAAGATTAACATTTTCCGGATAAGAATACCTCGCGGTGCTCTTATTCGAATTCGACTTTTTTGCATACTTTTGTTTTTAAGATTACACATGGTACAACAATCATCTTACACATACTTGTTGTACTTTATCTAAAGTTGGGAATTGGGGAATTTCCAACTTTTATTTTTTTCTTATCACAACATTCTTTCCATTTAATTCAAATTCAACCAAATCTGTCTGTTCAATTTTTTTGAACAATCTCTCCACACGATCATATCGTCTCAAACGTCCCGTAAACTCCAAAGATTTAACCTCCGCATTCGCATAAAAAACATTCAGATCATACCACAAAGCCAATGTTTCCATAATCTCCTCCAACGTCATCTGATCAAACTTATAATACCCATCTTTCCACGATGTATATAACTTCGTGTCAATAAACTTCACTTCAAACAGATTGTTCTTCTTGTTATAAACAACCTGTTCTCCCGGCACAACATCTATCTGTTCCTTACCATTCGTTATCTGGATTCGTCCTTGTTCCAAAGTTGTTTCTATCCTTTCACGCTCAGGATAAGAAGTCACGTTAAAGGCAGTCCCTAATACCCGAATCCGAATATCTCCCGCCTGCACGAAAAAAGGACGACTCTCATCTTTCGCCACCTCAAAATAAGCCTCGCCCTTCAATCCCACCTCTCGTCTATCTCCGGAAAAAGCAACAGGGTAATAAATTTCCGAACCGGCATTCAAAAATACCTTCGTTCCATCTGTCAGCACAATACTATATTCCGAGCCTCTAGGAATCATAAGTGTATCATATTTTACCTCAATCGGAACAATCGAATCATATGAATATTTTAACGTATAATCAGCATTGGCTATCCGGACACTATCTTCACGAATCATCATCCCTTGATATTTATCAAGTTCGATTACTTCCCCCGTATTCAATTTTAAATAAGCCTTGGAAACATCCAGCTTTTGAAGTTTTCCAGGAATTGTATAAAAATCATCTCCATCAAGAACACAAAAATACTTTCCCTGTGCTGCACAAAGTCCTTTATAGAAACTAATTGCATTTCCATTATTTGTTTCGTTATGGATAATTGTAAATGATTGAAAAACTTCTTTATAGCGGTATGCAACGGAAAGAGTATCATCCGTAGAGGCATCATCAACAAATATTACTTCAAATGAATAGTTGATTTTTTGCATCAAAACAGAATCAAAGGCCCTTGCCAAAGTTTTACCCACATTATAGCATGGCATAATAATGGATAAAATAGGTGTATCTTTTTTCTGGATGTCTTGGGAATGCAATAACATTAAATAGCTCCAACTGTTCTATAATAATAGATAAAAATTCTATCATAAATTCATTGACAAAATTTCACAGTCTGGTGGGCTCACAATATTTTTATTTTGCACTGACGAGCTCATGACAAAGGAATCCCTTTCTGTATTTATCTGAAATTTCATAGAATAAAACTTTAATTGCTTACCGTGACAGAGTTCCCTCAAATGACAGATATAGCTTCACACTCTGCCAACGATAAACACATAATTGGTAGTCGCACTGCCACCGATATTGAGCATCATGCCGGTTCTGGCATCAGCTATCTGGTAGTTGCCAGCTTTGTCTGATACTTGCCTATAAAGATCGAGAAACATTCGCACACCGCTTGCACCTACAGGATGACCGCAGCCGATAAGTCCACCGCTGGGATTAACGGGATACCTCCCATCAAACTCTGTCACCCCCTCTTCAAGGGCTTCCAGTTCCCTGCCTGGCTCAGTAATACCAAAGGCGGAAATTGCAGCGTATTCACTGGAAGTGAAACAATCATGCGTTTCAAAAAAATCCATATCGGTGATGCTTAAGCCGCTGCGCCTATAGGCATCAAGAACGGCTTGACGCGTCCAAGGCAAAATAAATGAAGAAGAAGAGGCATCCGCCATCTTTTTGTCAAAAAGCATGGGAGCAACGCGATGACCATATCCTAGCACACAGGGGCAGTTAATTCCTCGTTCTTTTATAAATTTATCTGAAACTAAAATAACGACAGCAGCACCGTCGGTCACCTGAGAACAGTCCGAAGATGCCAGCCTCCCACCTACAAGGATATTAGTGGCGGTACCTCGCTCACGGGCCTGTTCAAAGCTCATATACCAGTTACGGGTTTGCCCCAACGGGTTACGTTTAGCATTGTTATAATTCTTTACAGAAATTGCTGCGAGCCCATCCATAAAACGGTTTTCTTCTAAGTGATATTTTTTTAGGATTTCATCTGCCAATCGCCCAAATAAAGCAGGAAATGGAAAATCAATCCCCTGACATTCTTTTGTATAATAGGCCGCCCGCCCTAGGTAATCTCCACCGGTACGGGAATCCACTGTTTTCATGAGTTCCCAGCCAACGACAATGGCCACATCATAATCGCCATTTTCAATCTTAGTAATGGCAGCATCAAGAGCTACGGAACCGCTAGCACAGGCCGCTTCATAGCGTGCCGAGGGCATTCCGTAGAATAGCGGTGAAACTTCGGTAAGCAGCGCTCCCAAATGTCCCTGATCAATGTATTTTTCAGCAATAAAATTGCCTACATAACAAGCAATACGATTTTTTTTGTTGAGTGCAGCAAGATCATCTGAACTAAGTCCTGCATCATGAAGCCCCTCTCCGAGTACTTCCTTAAGCAAAGCTATTTCATTTTTACCTTCCTTAGTCCAGTTTCTCTGAAAGTCGGTCTGAGCTCCGCCGAGTATATACGCTCTACTCTTCATGCTCCCCCCTTAACGCGTGGAGCGGAAAAAAATTCTATAGTTGTAATTCGACGGAACAAGCAGTGGGAGCAGTTCCTCTATTTCTCCTGATTCCCACAAAGTCTTATCCAGCCGTTCCCTCATCAACGAGCGAATGTCTGTAACAGATGAAAATGCCTGCATTAGTGCGAGTGGTGGACACCAGTTAAACCCCTCAGCCATAACATCATCAGCACCATGTATAGAAAAACCGACCTTCCGTGTGACATTAAGTGCATAAACGGTATAGCTAAGTAAAAAGTCCACGCATAACTCTGCCTCTGCAGAATGGCTATTGATCAATACACGGAAGGCTTCCGCATAGTCACCTATACGTAGAGCCTTAACCATTTGTGTGACAAAGGGAAAGCGGTAGAGCTCTATATCTCGGTAACCGTCCATCCCGACATCGTACACCTGAATTTTCCGGCATTCTGATGTACGCTGACTTTTATAGAGTCCATGTCCAACTTTTTTTCCTAGTGCACCAGATTCTATGAGTTTTGAGGCAAATAAAGGCAATCGAAAACTATCATTTGCATAGTCAAAAGTATTCTGACGTAGATTATCAACAATGGCTTTATGAACATCAAGACCAACAAAATCCGCTGTAACCAATGGCGGCATACTTCGACCAGAAAAAGGACCGAGTATTGCGTCAATATAATCAATACCACCGCGCTGCTGATAGCAGTCGGCAGAGAGTAATGCTGCATTGATAAATTGAAATCCAATACGATTACCAAGAAATGCAGGACTGTCCTTGACCTCAACGACCGTTCTGCACAGTGTTTTTTTCAGATACTGATGTAGCTCTCTATAAACGGTCTGATCTGAATAAAAAGTCGGAATGAGCTCGCATACTGTCAGTACATAGGGAGGATTAAAAAAATGAACCCCGAAACACCGACTACGCAATCTTTCTGGATAACTTTCAGCTATAGTAGTAATGGAAAGGCCCGAGCTTCCCGAGCAAATCAAGGCATTGTCTCTAAGATAGGGTGTTATACGACTGGTGATTTCCAATTTTGTGCTGAGATCTTCACGGACGCTTTCAAAGATGAGATCCGATTCCTGTACACAATGTTCGAGAACAGAATAGTCAACCGGAACTAAATTTCGCCTAATACTGTCAGCACGAACCGATTTCGCAGCGCGGTCAACTGCCACCCGAGATTTTTCCTCCGTTCGAGAAACCATGTACACTTTTGCGTTGCCGAACGAAGCAAAAATAGCCGAAACGTAACACCCCATGGTTCCGTTAGCGCCGATCACCGTAACGGTTCTAATATTCATTCTGCATCCTTTCTGTGGTGGAGTGTGGAGATGAACTCGTCATAGGAACTCCCTTCCCACGGCATTCCCCTGTCGAAGTTATAGCGCCAAGGATACATGGGCTTCCCTGTTTCTCTGTCAATGATCTTCGCCGCATCACACAGCTCTCTAGCGGGATTCCCTACAAAAACTTTACCTTCTGGAACGTTCCGGGTGACTATCGCCCCCGCACCGACAAGAGCATCTCTCCCGATCCTCTTGCCGGGCAACACAATACTTCCCGTTGCAACTACCGCAAAGTCTTCAACGGTTACCCCCTCTTCTTTTACAGATGGAGGATTAGGATCATTAGTGAGTACGACATACGGGTAAATCCAAGTATATTTTCCGACATGACTAGCCTGTCCAATGTGCACATTACTATGCAGGCTTGCATAATCTTCTATAACACAATGTCCTTGAATGTCGGATAACGTACCTATACGGACATGAGAACCTATTTTACTCTGTTCACGAATCGTTACTCTATGCCCAGTTGAAAAATGGGTACCGATAATACAATCAGTATAAATAATACTTTCACTACGAATCAGTGCATTTTCACCGATAATAAGTTGGTGTGACCCCATGGAGTGTGTCTTAAAAAAGTCAGATGTATATTCTCCAAGAATACAACGTGCTCCAATAAATGATTTTTTTTTGATATACACATTATCGCGAATAATAACATCATTATCGATATAGACGTCATCTTCAATAACGACATTAGAACCGATCCGTACCCCTTCACAAATATGTGCAGACGGGGAAACTGTTGTACTCATGAGAAACTCCACGTTACTGTTTTTCGACGAGATGAAACTCGTCATAATCCCTAATGTAGTCTGATTCGTCATAGTTTCTGTCAGCAAGAACAACCAAAACAGTACCTTCCGAAAAATGACACATTTCCCGCCAAACAAGCCCCTCAATAAGTAGGCCCTGATCCCGCCTGTTCAGTGTAAAGACAGAAGTAGTACCTTGGTATTCACAGTGGAGCTCCACACTGCCGTGCATACAAATCAAAAGCTGTCGCAACTGCTTATGAGCGTGCTTACCGCGGATACAGTCCGGTTGTGTATCAAAAATATAATACATTCTTTTGATTTCAAAAGGTGTGTTCTGATTCGCCTCTACGGCGATGAGAGACCCGCGCGCGTCTCCAAAGACCTCAAGGTTAACCATTTCTACATGAGGAGAACGGAAGTACATAATGTTTTCCTTATCAGCTGAATATTCCTTTGCTCGCCGTGCGGGAAAAATTTACCGGATAGATAGCAAAGGAAATTTTATTAGGCATAGGCATTGACGACACGCACGACCTCGTCAACCTCATGTTCTGTTAGAACAGGAGAAATAGGCAATGAGATAATTTCCCGATGAATACGTTCACTGATGGGGTAAGAACATTTTGCCCATTCAGCGTAGGCCAGTTGTTTATGCGGCGGAGTAGGATAATGGATGATGGTCTGCACGCCATTATCAGTAAGATACTGCTGAAAGCGATCCCGTTCCGGCGTGCGTACTGTGAATACATGCCATACGGTGGCATTTTCCTCATAAATCTGGGGCAACTCAATAAACGGGTTGACGATCCTTTTACAGTAGCAGGCAGCTATTTCACGGCGCCTAGCATTATCCGCATCAAGATGCAGGAGTTTCACATCAAGAATAGCTGCTTGAAACTCATCCAATCGAGAATTTGTACCTTTATATATATGGTGATATTTCCGGTCGGATCCATAATTTGCCAACGCCTTAATTCTTTTGTACAGATTCTCATCACTGGTGGTTACAGCCCCCCCATCCCCCATACATCCAAGGTTCTTACCGGGATAGAACGAAAAACCAGCTGCATCCCCAAGATTGCCGGTACGTCGTCCCTGATACATGGCGCCGTGTGCCTGTGCTGCGTCTTCAATGATTTTAAGGCCATATTTTTGTGCCAATATCCATATTTTTTCCATACACACAGCCTGTCCATAAAGATGAACTACTATAATCGCACGGGTTTTCTGCGTGATGGATGCTTCGATTCTATCTGGGTCAATATTGCAAGTTGCAATGTCCGGTTCGACCAAAACCGGTGTACACCCATTGGCAGAAACAGCTAAGATAGTGGCAATGTAAGTATTTGCTGGAACAATAATTTCATCGCCTGGCCCGAAGCCGTACCCCCGAATAATCAGGTTAAGCGCATCAAGCCCATTGGCAACGCCCAAAGCAAACTTTGCACCGCAGTATTCAGCAAAATGTTTTGAAAAACATTCATTTTCTTCCCCTTGAAGATACCATCCCCGATCAAGAACAGTCCCTATACGGGCATCGATTTCAGCTCGAAAACGATTGTTGATCTTAGCAAGATCAAGAAAAGAAACGCTCATGAAACTGCTCTCCTATATACTGTACAGTAATGAAAAACCATACACAAAGCCATATAACATTATCAGAACAGATAATTTTTTCTGTATTTAAAAATAGACTAGAAATTATCCATTTCCAATGACAAAAATTTTATTTTCTCTGGTGGTAACACCATGCTATACATTGCCACACCGTCGTGTAGGCCACGAGTTGCCCTTTTCCCACTACCAACCGCAAGAACAATAATAATGCCAGCTCAATCCAAGGATTCAGGACATTGCGAACAGGATATATTCCCCCCTTGACACGCCGTGCAAATCTTACTTCAAGCTTACGCCGTCCCTGAAAACATCGTCCTTTAGAAGTCCTAATAAAACTCCGTACCTCAGGTAGCCAAGTCTCTGAAAAATGTTTAGCACAGTACTCGTGTTCATACTGTAGCGTCTGTTCTGTCATCTTATGCATACGTGTAACCTGAGATGCTTGATTTCTATCATGCCATCGATATTGGAACAAAACAATCGGTAAAAATTTCATCAGGCCAAATTTTGAGAGTTGTAGCATCAGCCAGTAATCTTCCAATGGTGCCTTCGGCGTAAATCTTGCAATCCGTTTTAGCACAGAAGCGCGTATCAAATAACCGTTAGGCACATGATTAATATACTCTATATTGCGATATCTTCCGAATTCGTCACTGTCAAGTGCAAAGGGCTGTCCATCGGCGATGGCTTGTCCAAAAGTCAAAAAGACTGCTCTATTTTTATCTAAGGTACAATGTTGTTCTATATCCCAAAAGCAGTGTTGACCTTCAGCATTAATAAATTCGTTATCTCCAACGACTAATACGTAATTTGGATTGTTTTCAAGTACAGCTAATTCAGTAGCAATGATCTCGGGAAAAGCTATGTCATCTGAAGCGATTAAAAAAACATAATCACCTTCTGCTAGTGAAAAAAGTCGATTGAGTGTTATACATGTCCCTTTATTTTTTTGTGTCTGCATAATGACTCGTGTAAAACGTGCTTCACATTCTTTACGCAAGTCTAAAATCTTTTTCCATGTTTCATCTGTAGAACCATCATCAATAATAATAAGTTCAAGACGCTGCCATGTTTGCTTAATAATAGAACGAATAGTTTGCTGCACATACCGCCCATGATTATAGGCTGGGATAAGGACGGAAACAAGTGCCGACATATAGCCCCCTAAAAAATATGATCAGAAATATTACGACGAAGTTTTTCTATAGAATTTTTTATAATCCCTTCTCGATCAAAAATACTTGATGTTCCGGCAACAAAAATATTGGCTACAGTCTGACAAAGATTATGCGCATTTTCAAATGTAATATTGCCATCAACCTCTACATCTAGATGTGAACAATCATTCTCTGCAAGGAAATAAGATAATTTTTTTGCTTTTTGGAAACAGGATGGAACCATTTTTTGACCTGAAAATCCTGGATTGACCATCAGCAGATTTATTCCATCGATATAATGTAGAACTTCTTCAATAGAAGAGAGAGCTGTCGCGGGGTTTACTGCAAGAAAACACTTGCATCCATAGTTTTTAGCTTTTTCAAGAGTACGTTGTACTTGGAATGTACTTTCATAATGAATGGAGACAATATCTTGTTTTTGAAGTTCCAATAACTGGAGAATTCTTTCCGGCTCATGAACCATCAGATGAAAATCAAAAGGAATAGATGTGGACTCCCGCATAAACCTAATCTGATCAAGGCCAATACCAAGATTTGGTACAAAAATACCATCCATAATATCTATATGCAAATAATCGATTTTTTCTTTTTCAAGTTCAGAAAAAATCTTCTGAAGAAAAAAAGGATTTGCACACATCATCGATGCAGAAATTCTTGATGTTTTATCCTTCATTTTTTAGCACGACCTTAATAGAAAAAATATCTTTGTTACACAGAACATTAAACGCTGAAATATAATCTTTTAGAGAAAAACTGTGCGTTACAAGTTTTGCAAACGGCTCTTTTAAACTCTCGAAGTGAGTAAGAACTTCTTTCCAATCGTTATCTCTTGAACCGTATACAGCGTTCCATGAACCTTTTACCGTCAGTTCTGAACGAAGTATCTTCCAGTAAACTTTCTGTCTGATAAGCATATCCCCAGAGGGATTCCCTGTAAGAATGAGTGTGCCACGTTGACAGAGCATGTTAATAGCGGTTTCGAGCGATGTATTCGTGCCTACACACTCCAGAGCCACATCGGCCCCCAGCCCGTTCGTCAACTCCTGTATTGCAGTTACGGCATGTTGTTCTGAAATTATATCTTTAAAACCAAGTGAATCCAAAAATTGACTCTTCTGCTCATTACGGGATACAAAGATGACTCTACTACCTCTTTGGCGCACCCATAATCCACAAAGTATCCCTATTGTTCCTGTTCCAACAACACATATAGTTGTCGACTTTTGAATACTACAAAGCTTCACTGCATGCAGTGCCACAGCAGCAGGCTCACAAAGCGCAGCAGTTGTAAATGGAATAGAATCATTAAAAATCTGGATATTCCAAAACGGGACAGCAATATATTCAGCAAATCCGCCATCACATCGAGAACCAAAATAATTATAATGGGAACACTGTGCGTAATGTTCTTCTTTACAAGAAAAACATTTTCCGCAGGGCAAGAGAGGAAATACAACAGCTCGTTTCCCTATCAGAGAAGAAGAAACCATCTGCCCCACGGCAACGATTTCACCACAAAATTCATGTCCCGGAATAGTAGGAAAATGATATGTCCCCGTTTGTTTCACCCTCGCAATATCACTACTACAAATACCACAGGCCCGAATTTTCAAAAGGACTTCTCCCTCTCGGGGAGAGGGGGTAGGGACATCTTTAAAAACAAGGCGATTAACAGCCTCAAGAACACACGCCTTCATAACCCATTTTCTCCATGATATAAAAAGGTTGCATAATAGAGATCTTCTGCAACCGTAATCTTGATATTTCGTTTATCACCCGGAATTGTAAAGATTGGAACACCTTTGAGCATACAAATCTGCGCTGTTCCTGTGATCTGTTTTTTTTCTTCTTCTGTAAGCTCAGATAGTGCTCTATTCAAAGCTTTCAGGCGAAAGCTATCAGGAGCCTGACCATAAAAAAGTTTATTTCGATTAGGCATAGATGTCACATAAGGAAAGGTATCACACCACAGCATCGTGTCCACAGCAGGTAAAGCAGCCACTACGGCATCATGCTGTTTCAATGCTTCAAGGCTATTTTTAAGGATACTTTGAGAGACAAAAGGACGAACTGCGTCATGAATAACAATACAATCTTCGTCAGAAATCACTGCATTACGTTCTATTGCAGCAACAACATTGAGAACTGTATCAAGTCGTTCAATGCCTCCATGAATGATGGAAATACGGTTATCAACTATTGAATACTCTGTTATGAGATTGTACAGGTGTTCTTCCCATTCTGGGTGAACGGCAATGATTAGTCTATCAAATTCAAAAACTGACAGCACCCTTCTGATAGTAAGAATAATAATAGGAACACCACAAAGTTTCATAAACTGCTTAGGGATACTTCCCCCCATACGTCGACCTGTCCCTCCAGCGAGAATAGCCGCATAGTTCATTGTTGCCCCTCCTCAGAGAAACCCAACTGCTCCTTGATATAGGAAACGATAAATTTTGAAGCGGCAGGATAATTAACCTTCAGGTGACTGCGAACAAAAGCGATGCGCTGCTCCCGAGCTGTATCTGCTTTTTCTTCATAAATATCTTGAACATATCTTATAATATCCTCTTCTGTGAATGCCTTACGGTAATAGTTTAGCATCTCCTTTCCATTTTTTAAAAACTGTTTATCGATGGTGGCTTTATCATGGAGCATATAGCAACCAAATTTTTCTGTAAATAACCATTCGGCAAGAAATGAAGAACAGTCATGGATAATACCATCTGCAGAGGCAAATGTTGCAAAGTAGTCACCACCATCCTGATAAATTACATTACTATTTTCCTGCAACTTTTGTAACCAAGTCTTTACCTTTTTTTCACCCCAGTACTCGTTTTTTGACAGAGTAATAAAAAGAAGGGGATGCGGTCTAAAAATAAAATCGATATTAGGGAATATTTTAGGAAGCTTTTGGAAAAGATCTGCAAAACGAAGAAAATTAGAAAGGTAAATATTCTGGCAGGAAGCATCAACAGAATGATGAGGCGCAATAATAATAAGTTTACGCTCTCCGTAATGAGGCACAGCTTGTGCCAATGCATCCATTTTAGCGTATCCAGAAACAACAGTATTCGCACCACCATTCTTCATACACTCTGAACATTCTCTCTGTATAGATTTAGATTCGACAAAGTACCTCCATAAAAAATTCAATTCTGGAAGGGCAAAAACTTCTTTAGAAAAATGGATAGCAGGATATCCATAATTGATGTAAAATGTAAGACAATCGCTTTGACAGAGAAAAGACAGCTGATACTCAGGGAGGGTTAGTATATCATAGGGATTTGCACTACAAACAATATCAAAATTTCCCTTGATAGGGGAAAATGTTCCTGTGGCTTCGTTGTATGAATTTAGGACAATTTCCCCGTAATATTCGCGAAGCTTCATATATCGTTTACTTAGATTAAGTATTGCATGCTGTTTATCATGAAGGATTTCAGGAATAACAATAATGCTTACTTCAAATAATGGCTCCTGAAGTAGACACTGCATGACTTCTCGAGCAGGAAAAGCACTTTCAGTAAGAACAAGAAAAGCTGTTCGAATTTTCTGGCCATCCTGAATTTTTTTTTGAATCTGTTTTATTATACCTGCATAGTGTTCATTCTGTAGGCTTTCCCCTGCCTGCTTATGGACTCCCTGTGAAACACTTACAGGGGACATGAGCGGTGCCCCTCTCACAGCCCTCTTTATGCACTGGTAACGCCGACGCAACGCAGCATGTAACGCAGGTGGAAAGAAAGGATAAATATATTGGTAATAAGTCTTTTTAGCGAATAAAACACAAAGATGCCTATACGTAACTCCCTTAAAATACTCTGCTGCGGTGTTGACTACGGTATTTACAGGGATATTTGGTGCTTCTGGAGAGACTACGACTTGAACGGGAGAAGGAGGAACTATGGATTGCAACAATCTGTCTGAAAGGATAGTCAGGGTCCCTTGCCTACCGGGATGACGAAGCGGCGTCTGCACAAAGGACGCAAGTCCATCAAGCAAATGCTCAAAACGAAAAGCTTTGTCTATGACTTCATGCGATGCTGCGGTGATATCTTGACGCAACGGTTCATCTTTGAGCAATCTAAGACACTGACTACGAGCCTCCTCTGGAGAAGAAAAGAACGGAAGCGGAACATTCGGAAACAATTCTAGCATATCTGGTTTGAATTCTGTAACTAAACAGGCATTTGAGGCCATGATATCGCAGACACGCCAGCTGAACCCACTGACAGCCTGAAGGTGATTAGTGTTTATGGCGAGCTTTGAACGGTTGTAGAGTGCCTGATTCTCAGTCAGAGATGAAATCGGTGCACGATTATAGCAGAAGGCTACTTCAGGAAAATACGCCATACAAGCCTGGTCCCAGTACAATCCATGGAGTTCCAAACCGAGATCTGCAACAGCAGAGAGATAACGAACACGCCTGAGTCCAGAAAGACGACCTGCATTCTCTACAGGATTGTTAAGTAGAGGGTCAAGATATCCCTCATATTGCTCCTTCACAGAACGGGTAACTAATTTTTCAAAGTCAGCCAAATATCCCCTTGCGGAATTCAAGTCGTTCTTGGAAGGTTCCTGTTTTAAAAAACGAAGAACAAATTCCGCTCCGTCCCATAGCCAGTTGGCCCCTACAAAACTAATATTGGTATCCTGCGGGATCGAAGCATCCGCCCTAATTGACGTATAAGGTGGTAAATAGATTATTCTAGAACGTTCTACATGACAAAACTCAGAAATAATATCAATTCCTCTTTTTTGTATGGTAATAAATTTGAATGCGGAACAATCTTCTTGAAGTTTCTTCTTATTACTATACAGAATAGGAGAATCTACATCGTATATTAAAAACTCTGCATCTATCTTTTTTGTGATTTCCCAAAAATGATTATCAAAAAAAATACAAAGCTCCGGCTGAAATGCTTTTATATGTTCAAAAATAATATCAGGTATTTGTTGGTTAAAATCATAGCCATATTGCTTGAAATGATAGACCATGACATCGTTTCCAGATTTACGCAGTCCCTCAATGAACCCTTCATAAAAGGGTGGAAGTGTGTCATAGTCAGCAGCAGCCTTAGCAAAGTTATATAGAGAAATGAAGATGCGGGACATCCGGTTTCCTTTCATTGAATTTTGGGATGAAGCAGTTTCGTTAACGACGAAAAAACAATTTCTGCCACCCTTTTGTAAAGCCCCCGCAGTTGTGCAAGCTAAACTGGAGCCCCCGGCATGTTGAGGGCAAACTCTTCTGGCGTGAGATTGCCCAATGATTCGTGTGGCCTTTGCTCGTTGTATTCTTGTACCCATGCGTCAACGATGGTGCGAACCTCACTCAGCCTGCTAAAAACATAGAAGTTCAGTACCTCCTCGCGGAAGATGCGGTTGAACCGCTCCACATATGAGTTTTGCGTGGGCTTGCCGGGTTGAGTGAACTCAAGGTCAATCCAGTGTTGTTCAGCCCATCCGGCAAGTTGCGCCGAGACAAATTCCGGGCGTCCATACGCATTTTTGTAGGATAGCCTCTCCCGGCGGCTATGCGGTCAAGCACACGAATGATACGGGCTGCAGGCAAGTTGGTGTCCACTTCCACGGCCAATACTTCACGGCTGAAATCGTCAAGCACGTTGAACGTGCGAAAACGCTGACCGTGCATCAGCGCATCGCCCATAAAGTCCACAGACCAGCAACCGTTGACGACGGTTTGCGCCTCCAGACGGACGGGAGCCCGGCTGGGCAGGCGCCGTTTTCCTTTGCGGCGCATGTTCAACTGCAACTGCCGATAAATTCGGTAGACGCGCTTATGGTTCCATGTATATCCCTCGCGACGCAGCACAGCAAAATATTTGGCAAATCCGTATCGCGGGTAGCGTTGGCCAGCTCAAGAAGCGTCGTTATCACAAGGCTGCCGTCACGCGGCGTTGGTTTGTAAAGAAACATGCTTCGACTTATACGCAATGCCGTGCACGCCTTGCTGACGGAAAGTCCATGCTCTTCGTGACCGAACAGCACGACGTCACGCTTCTCGGCCTGGCTTCAGAGCTTTTTTTCGATCACATCCTTCAAGGCCCGACTCCCCAGGCTTAAGTCCGCATACATTATGTTTGAGACGGGCGTTTTCATGCTCAAGGTCGCGCATACGCTTGATGCCCGAAGCTTCCATGCCGCCGAACTTGCTCTTCCAGGCGTAGAACGTGGCACTGCTGATATCGTGCTCACGACATACGTCCTTGGCAGTCCTGCCCGCTTCGCCAGACTTCAGGATTGTGATGATTTGGTGTTCAGAAAACCGTGACTTCTTCATGGCTCCCTCCTGGGGATGGTTTACCAGAAGTCTCCTGTTTTGGTCTGCACTATTTTAAGTGAGGGTTACATAAGCGGCGGCATCTTATTGGAAATACAATCAGTAAACTGAAGGGCTGGCGGCGTATCGTGACTCGGTATGGCCACTGTGCCATACTTTTTTAGTTATCTACCTTATTGTTATCATTATCTTTTATCTTAATTTATGAGTCCTGAGCCTAGGAAAAAGCCAAAAGCGCGGCGATGATGCTACTCTTGATGACGTCCCATTCCTCCGCTCACGGATCAGGCCTATTGCAAGGCCCGTGGAGTTAGGATTTTTTACTGAAAATGAACGTTTGAACCAAGACCACAGCCAGCTCCGCCGCCCCCACATTGCCAGACTGTGATTTCCAAATAGTTCGTCCCTTCCATAACTCGCAGGATGTGGTTAAAAAACCGTTCCATTCAAGAGGCCGACCTGACGCCACAGCAAAAGGGCCTCCCGGTTTCCCAAGCTTAATCAACAGCTGTAGGGTGCCCATACAAACTACACAGCATCAAACGCATGCGGACTTTTAAAACCGTACGGCACGTTAGAACCATAACAAGAAAATAAGGGAGAAAGGAACTTTCAAAAGATAAGGCTGGACTTTACTCTGATGAGAAAACAGAGAGATGCAGAATATAATTATGCAATAAAAATAAAATGATAAAAAATGCATTGAAAGATTGGGACACACTCAACCTCTTCTCATATGGGCCGCCTCACTCCTAAAAATACGGCGGATGGAGTAACGCTTCCCCCCGCCGATCTGCTAAAAAACAACCGCCCTTCGTCAGCTATCCCGTCTATTCTTCCTTCAACTGTCTCCCCATAAGGGCCTGTACAGCTTCGCGGGGCGCGAACCCCTCATACAAGACGCTGTACATGGTGCCGGTCACGGGCATGTCCACGCCGAGGCGCTGCGCCAGCCGGTGCACGGCCTGCGTGGTCTTGACCCCTTCGGCCACCATGCACATGGATGATGCGATG
>ERZ791605.1035-NODE-1035-length-15528-cov-2.837523_pt1 | contig 15528 bp, 11 predicted proteins | sample MGYA00509965_ERZ791605 | MGnify/ENA primary metagenome ERZ791605 (study PRJEB30046, sample SAMN00791923) | human gut metagenome | study: EMG produced TPA metagenomics assembly of the A metagenome-wide association study of gut microbiota in type 2... | reverse complement strand
GCATATACAAGAAGATATTATAACATCATATTAGTAAAGTAAAAGACTTCACTAATATGATGTTATAATATCTTCTTGTATATGCTGTATTCATATTTCCTTTTATTCCGTTGGTAGGGCTGTCTCACGACAGTCCTATTTTATTATTCTCTTTTTATAAGTTATCTTTTTAAAATTTTCAAATTAAGTAAAAACACATACTCAAGTACATTACTAAATTCCGAAATTGTAATATACATCAAATCAATTAATTATATTCAATATTCATTCTATGCCACTTCTTTAGCTGATCTGAGTACCAACGAGCATAGACTATTGTATAAATACAATAGAAACCAGACTGTACTTCCATATCTCATAGAGATATCGTGCCTTCCAGTCGTTGAACCTTCGTCCTCTCAAAAGAGTAGGAGGGGAATTTTCCATATTCCTTTCGCTTGGCTGCGAATATGTAATCTTGTATAATAATGCTTTTTCAACTCCTTTAAAGTTCTGAATAAGAGCAGCACCAGCTTGAGCCTGTGTACGACCAAAAGCTTTAAGAAGGAAATCATTCTGCTGTTTTTGTGACATTTCATCCCAGATGTCGGCAATTTCTCTAAAATAATCTACTAAACTCTTAAACTCTGTTGTAGAACCAGTTTTAAAAATAGATACGCCTTGAGCATGTTCAGCAGTTTTTGTTAAATCAGCTAATTCACCTGTAATGTTTACTAAATCAGATGAGTATTCCATTATGGCTTAGAAATATTTTACCGCACACGGTACATTTTTTCATTTTAGGCATCTTTGTCACTCACTTTACTTTTAATATAATAATAATTATCATTATTGTCTTTTATGAATACAATATTATTCCCCCATCCTAGAGTCATATCTGGTTTATTGCTATTTTCCTTGTCAAGAGGTTTGTATCTTTGGTTTTTATTTTGGGAAAAATAGAAAAAAGCTTCCTTAGAAGGAAACACAGATTTCATATTACTTTTTACCTCGTTTCTCGTTATTATTTGTATTTTATTTTGTCATTTAATATTCTTATATATACAGTAAAATAGGGTATATGTCAATTTTATTTTAGACATATACCCTATTTTTTACGGTCATTTATTCTATTGTTTTTCATATATTTATTCCCTTTTTGTTAAATTGAGTAGTACACACTTTAGTACACACTTTTTACACACTTATTTTATCAAGTTATGATAATTTGTGATAAATTATAACATATAAATAATTTAAGCCAAAAACCTTAAAATTGGTTTAAACATGCTTAAACACTGTATTTTCAAGGCTTTTGGCTAATTTTTAAAACTTACTAAAATCCCAGATTACATTCTGTCATGGAATGTTCTTGAGATTACATCCAGCTGCTGTTCCTTTGTAAGGTCGATGAACTTAACAGCGTAACCAGATACACGGATTGTGAAGTTCGCATATTCTGGCTTTTCTGGGTGTTCCATAGCATCCAGTAACTTATCCTTACCGAATACATTTACGTTAAGGTGATGAGCACCCTGATCGAAGTATCCATCCATAACGTTTACAAGGTTAGCAACTCTTTCTTCTTCATTATGACCTAAAGCATCCGGATTCATTGTCTGTGTATTAGAAATACCATCTAATGCCCACTCATATGGAAGCTTTGTAAGTGAGTTAAGTGAAGCTAAAAGACCATTCTGTTCAGCACCATAGCTTGGGTTAGCTCCTGGTGATAATGGTGTACCAGCCTTACGTCCGTCAGGCATTGTACCTGTATACTTACCATAAACTACGTTAGAAGTAATTGTAAGGATAGATGTTGTAGGCTCTGAATTTCTGTAAGTATGTCTCTTCTTAATCTTCTCAAGGAATGTTCTAAGAAGCCATACAGCTATATCATCTGCCTTATCATCATCGTTACCATACTTAGGGAAGTCGCCTTCAATCTGGTAATCAACAACAATACCCTTTTCTTCATCACGTACTGTCTTAACCTTAGCATACTTAATAGCTGAAAGTGAATCTACTACATGAGAGAAACCAGCAATACCTGTAGCAAATGTTCTCTTAACATCTGTATCAATAAGAGCCATCTCTGCTGCTTCATAGTAGTACTTATCATGCATATACTGGATAAGGTTAAGTGTATTAACATAAAGGTCTGCTAACCAATCCATCATAACATCGAACTTTTCAATAACTTCATCATAATCAAGATATTCTGATGTAATAGGCTTGTAAGCTGGTCCAACCTGCTTACCATCTTTTTCATCCACACCACCATTGATAGCGTAAAGTAAACACTTAGCAAGGTTAGCTCTAGCTCCGAAGAACTGCATTTCCTTACCTGTCTGTGTAGCAGATACACAGCAGCAGATTGAATAATCATCACCCCATGTAACCTTCATAACATCATCGTTCTCATACTGGATTGAAGATGTATCAACAGAAATCTTAGCAGCATACTTCTTGAAGTTTTCAGGAAGTCTTGATGAGTAAAGTACTGTTAAGTTTGGTTCCGGTGAAGGTCCCATGTTTTCAAGTGTGTGAAGGAATCTGTAGTCGTTCTTTGTAACCATTGAACGTCCATCAATACCTGTACCACCTACTTCAAGAGTAGCCCATGTAGGGTCACCTGAGAATAATTCGTTGTATGATGTAATTCTTGCGAACTTAACCATTCTGCACTTCATAACGAAATGATCGATTAATTCCTGAGCTTCTTTTTCTGTAATCTTTCCAGCTTCAAGATCTCTTTCGATATAAATATCAAGGAATGTAGATACACGACCTACTGACATAGCAGCACCGTTCTGAGTCTTGATAGCAGCAAGGTAACCAAAGTATAACCACTGAACAGCTTCCTTAGCATCCTTAGCTGGCTGTGAAATATCATAACCATAGCTTTCAGCCATCTTCTTCATGCCTGCTAAAGCCTTGTACTGATCAGAAATTTCTTCTCTTAAACGGATAACATCGTCTGTCATTGTTCCGCATCCGCAGTTTGCATGATCTTTCTTCTTTTCTTCCATAAGGTAGTCAATACCGTAAAGAGCAACTCTTCTGTAGTCACCTACGATACGTCCACGGCCATAAGTATCCGGAAGACCTGTGATGATGTGGCTGTGACGAGCCTTTCTCATCTCTGGTGTGTAAGCATCGAAAACACCCTGATTGTGAGTCTTATGATATTCTGTGAAAATCTTGTGTAATTCCGGATTTGGTTCATAACCGTAGTTCTTGCAAGATTCTTCTGCCATCTTGATACCGCCGTAAGGCATGAATGCTCTCTTTAATGGCTTATCTGTCTGAAGACCTACAACTTTTTCAAGGTCTTTCATTGATTCATCTATATATCCAGGACCATATGCTGTAAGACCGGCAACAACTTCTGTTTCCATGTCAAGTACGCCGCCCTTTGCTCTTTCTTCTTTCTGTAATTCCTGAAGTCTTCCCCAAAGCTTGTTTGTTGCTTCTGTAGGACCTTCAAGGAAACTTTCATCACCATCATATGGCTTGTAGTTGTTCTGAACGAAATCTCTTACATTGATTTCTTCTTTCCAAAGTCTACCTTCGAAACCATTCCACTGTTCCTTCTGTAACATTTTTGAATTCCTCCTTGCATAATCTCTGCACATTGTATACACTGATTGCTAAATAAAAAAATTGCTCATCGCAACTTTGACAATATTGTAACAATCCTTACGTGCATTATAATATCATTCATGTATCAGAAAATCAATACTCTTTTGCATAGTTCTTAATTTAGTACAATTTTAAAATACAGGCACTACAAAATATACTTTTGCAATACCTGTATTATTCCCGTTTTTATGTATGTTATGTACGTTATGCATTCAGTTCTTTGAATACTTTTAACAATTCATCCTTATCCAGCGGCTTCATGCAGAATTCATATGCCCCCAGCTTTAATGCTTCAATCACTTTCTTCTGCTGTCCGGCTGACGTTACCATAATGACATCTGCTGTATTGTCGTATGCTTTAATCTTTTCCAATGCCGTAACGCCGTCCATAACCGGCATCGTAATATCCATTGTGACAATATCCGGTTTATACTCTTTATATAACTGAACGGCTTCTTCGCCGTTTACGGCTTCGCAGACAATACCATAGCCTGCTTCTTCAAGAATATTTCTTAATGTCTTACGGATAAAAGCAGAATCATCTACAATCATGACCTTTTTAACACCATCTGCCACCTCATTGTCGGCACATTTTTGAATGTCAATAGATGTCGGCTTTACACCGATTTGAACATCACTGTCTACAGCAATAAAAATTTCTGTCTTTTTACCATGGACATAGAGTGGAACAATATATCCATCCCCGGTCAGTGTCTGGTTTTCATAGACAAACGGCGGTTCGATATCTACAAATAACTCACCCTTGCTGATTGCCGTTACAAACAGACCAAGGCACATATTAACCAGTTCGCTTAATGTGTCATATGTATAGCTGTCTGCCTGTATCAGTTCTTCCTTTGAAAAATCGGATGCAAGCGCAAGCAGTCCATCTTCATTTTCCCCTGCAACAAATGCTGTATAAATAACATGAGAACCGTATGTTTTTTGTCCGATAATACTCTGATACCGGAATTCTGTCACACGTTTAATTGAACCGATATAGTAATCCTGTGTAACAAATCTTGTCAGATTTCTCAAAATCAATGCCACAATATCAGTTACATACGGTTTTGCAGAAAATGCAAACAACGGTACAATCCCGTCAATATCATCTTCCTTTAACGCTTCCATTTCGGACTTTGAAAAGCCCTTAGATGTCTGAAAGCTGTCAAGATATTCATCCAGTTCGCTGGCAGTAATATATTTTTTCTCAAACATAATCTGCAAAAACTTCATAAATGCGCAGCCCTGCTGCTCCAAAAGTTCATCCACTTCCCGTTCTGATAAATAGCCTCTTTCTACCGCAATATCACCGAAACGTCTGTCATACTGTGTCTGTAAATGATTGACTTCTTCCGTTTCGTTCTGTGTCATATATCCGTTTGCAATCGCAATCGTTCCCAGACGGACCTTTGCTGTTGCCTGTTCATCCAATACTTCTCTTAACTGCTCCGGTGTAAGTACTTCCTCACTTACCAGATATTCACCAAATAACTGACTAAACATTTGTCTTCTCCTTCTTCTTATCCTAATTCATAAAAATCCAGATTCTTCTGTAACACTTCAGTAACCTGTCCGCCTCTTTTTAATACGTTGGAATTAAATGTCTTTAACTCACGTACTTTCTTTGTATTTTCTCTGTTAAACCGTGCTGATGCCGCATTAAAGATTGGCTGCGATTCAAGCTTTTTCCGATATTCTGCCGCAAACGGACAGTACATATAAAGAATTCCTCTCACAACCTTATTTAATCGGATAGAGTTCTGGGATTCGTATTTAACCCATACGTCATAATCCTTTGCAAACATTTCACGGTAACTGTTACGACAGCTTTTAAACTGTGCCCTGATTTTTTCTTTGGCTTCTTCCGTCAGATCTTTATTCTTTCGGTAAAACTGTACATAATCGCAGTATTCAGATGTAAGAGAATGTTCTCTAACATCATTCCAGTAATTGCCCTGTACAGTACGGCAGATTTCCCAGCGGTAAACTGCTGCCATGTTAATCAGACTGTTTTCAAGATTGCCGTTGAAAAATGCAGAAAGCACAAATCTTGCCGGTGTATCTCTTTTCTTTTCCGAAATATCCTGCCACATGATACCTCTGCTGCCGACATTCGGCATCAGGATAAAGTCCGGAAGGACCTGTTTCATGACTACAATATTATCGATTTTATTTTCCGGGTCATAATACATCTGCTCTCTGTGGAACAGTGAATAATCCACCTTCATAATCGCACGCATCGCCTCGGAAAGCTTCTTTGCTGACAGAAACGACTTCTGAATGCTCTTACTGAACTTCTTCTGTGTCAGAATCGGGCTGAAAATTGTAATTTCATTCGTTGTCAGACGATTGATAACCTTAAACATATTACGGATTTCAAACTGCACTTTGGCTGTCTGGTCAGACAGCATCTTTGTTTCTTCTGCTGCCGACAGATGGTGCATTGCCTTTTCTTTTCTTACGTTTTCTTTATAATCCTGGTCAAATTCATCTTTGGACGGTTCTCTTTTTCCCTCGTATATTGCTTTCAGCCAGCCATATACGGTATAAATAGAAAATCCCGTACCCGATAAGTCCGGCTTGAAATAATACAGTTCCGCCAATCCCTTTTTATCAAATTCCTTCTCATCCATAAAGCCAAAATTCAGGAACAATTCGACTGCCCTGCTAAGAGAAGTATCCTTTAATGAATGTAAGAAAACATTTTCATAAATCTGATAGAACTGCTCTGCAATATCTTTTCTTAATTTTCTGACATCGTTGTCCGAAGTATTTCTGTCCGGCAGATTCATATACTGTGAAACCATGAGGGTAAATCTGGAAGCTTCCTTTTCATCTATCTGGGAATAATCCAGAATCTGCTTCATGGAATTTGCCAGTTCACTCTCAACCAGTGCATAGTCATAAGCACTTTCATCCATGCCTTCTTCTGCCGTATCTTCACCATCCGAAAGGTCGTCTGCTGCTTTATTTTGGGCTTCATCGTCCTGAATACCAAGTGCTGCCTTTCCTAAAACATCCACCAGTTTTAACGCGGTACGGTTGATATCCGCTACCAGCTTTGAACCGGTAATCAGATGTTCATATGCTATCATTTCCCCGGCTGTAAAAAGTTCATGAAAAACTTTTTTATCCAATGCGTATATCTGATTCATATAGGTGCAGATTTCCATATCCACCTTTGCAGAATCTTCTTCTTTATCAATGACATTAAAATCATCCATTTCTGACGCATACGATAAAAAGCTTTTTTCAAATACCTGATAAACTTCATGGAACTGTGCAAACAAGGAATTCACAGCAATTTCCTGATAGTTTTTACCCAGTTTTAAAAGCTTCAGAATACCGTCTGCATGTGCAATATCAAAGCACAGCACAATCAAATCCGTAACAGCTTCATAATCAAAAAGATATTCTTCTGAATAAATATCCAGTATCCCTAAAAGTGCGCCGTTATCAAGAGTCATCTTCATATATTCACTTTTTGCACGTACCTGCCCATTCACCACCAAATAAACATGTTCAACGCTTTCGCCTGTCTTAAAGAATGTTGTCCCTTTCGGGATATTCATTCTGCCGCCAAAAACAACCTGATTCATATTATTTATTCCCCTGTCTTTTACGATATTGTGTCTTCTTATTTTAAATTTAAGGTTTTTTTACACTATTTATATATTACTATGAACACGGCAGAATTTCAATATTTTTATCGCTGGGATTGCCGTTCCTATGCAAAAATCTCCCGAATCCTCTCTATATATGATATAGAAAAAATCCGGGAGTTTTTATGTAAAGCTTCTTATTATATAGCTGCTATACGAATTAAGCTGCTTTTTCTGAGTTTTTCTCACTCTTTGCATAACTCTTAGCTGAATTTACAACAATGATAAGACCAAGTACAATCAGCAGAATTGCAATAATAAGCTGAAGCCCGTTGGCAATAAATACGCTTCCCCATGTAGCAGTACCTGCCGGAATTGTAACAGATGCTGCTGTCTGGATTGCCTTAACCATAGCGATTGTACGCTGTACCAGTGCTGTAAATGTTACACAAAGCATAATGATAAGTGGCGGGAACAGCATCTTGTTACTGCGTCCTGTTACCTTTAAGAATACACAAAGTGTAAGAATTACAAGTGCACTTAATAACTGGTTTGCTGAACCAAATAACGGCCAGATGTTTGCATAACCAATCTTTGTGAGTACGAAACCACAAAGAAGTGTTATTACTGTTGAGAAATATGTATTGCAGAGTAACTTTCTCCATCCTTCTGCATGTTCCATATCATCTACGCTGAAAAGTTCCTGAAAACTCATACGTCCGATACGTGCAACGGCATCAAGTGATGTAAGAGCAAGTGCAGATACACACATTGTCATAAATACGGTTGCGAAATGTACCGGAACACCAAACATTTCAAAGAAACCTGCAACACCACGGCTGAAAATCTGGAACGGTGTACCAGTAGCGGCTGTTCCGTCTGCTGCTGCGGCTGCGCCTGCAACACAAAGAGCGATAACAGCAAGTAAGCTTTCAAGTATCATAGCGCCGTAACCAACTTTAAGCATATCCTTTTCATTTGCTACAGTCTTAGAAGATGTACCGGAAGATACAAGGCTGTGGAAGCCTGAAACAGCACCGCAGGCAACCGTTACGAAAATGATTGGGAACATTGTTCCAAGCTTTGCATTGTTAAATCCTGTATAAACCGGAAGGTTCATAGACGGATGAGCTACAACCAGACCAAGTGCTGCACCGACAATCATGGCAATGAACATAAATGTTGTCATGTAGTCACGAGGCTGCTTCATCAGCCACATTGGAAGAACTGCTGCAAAAAAGATATATACAAATGTGATATAGCTCCATGCGTTCTTGCCTAATTCAATCGGGAAGTAATTACCAATTACAAATGAAGCAATGATAAATACGATACCAACAACGGCTTCTTTCCAGCCTGAAAGATTCCATTTCTTCTGAATCAGACCAAATACAACAGCAAATACCATAAACATGATAGATACCATACCGGCAGAACCGTTTGTTGAAGCAGCTGCAGATAACTGTGACTGTCCGTCAACAACTGTATACGCATTAAATGTTCCGGCTACCATATCGGCAAATGCTGCAATAACAATTAATGTAAATAACCAGCAGAACAGTAAGAAAATCTTACGTCCGAATTTACCGATGTACTTTTCAATAATCATACCCATGGACTTTCCTTCGTTCTTAACGGAAGCATATAAAGCACCGAAATCTGTAACGGCACCGAAGAACACACCACCGATGAGAATCCAGAGGAGTACAGGTAACCAGCCAAATGCCGCTGCCTGAATTGCACCGGTTACAGGACCTGCACCTGCAATAGATGAAAACTGATGACTAAATACTGTCCATCCGTTTGTCGGGACAAAATCTTTACCATCATTGTACTTTACTGCCGGTGTTTCTGCCTTAGGGTCAATTCCCCATTTGTTGGCTAACCAACGGCCATAGACAACATATGCGCCGAATAAAATAACAGCTGCAATTAAAACAATTACTAAAGTGTTCATAGATGTCACTCTCCTATTATGATATATTTCATCAGTCAAACACTCTGTACGCATTGTCCATAGTATCAAAAAAAGCCTTCGTCTCCACACAAATCTAAATGATTTGGTGCAAAGACGAAGGCTGATTTAACATTACTTCCGCGTTACCACTTTGCTTGCCGGATATCCCGGCCTCTCTACTGCCACTGCTGTCAGAATCAATAGGATACCGACTCTATGGCATGCCCTGTTAACGATGGGTACCGGTTCCAATTACTAGGCTGTATGCAATCACACTGCCTTTCACCGGAACTGCTCGCAGGTGAGGGCTTTTTCATTCCTTGCTGCCGCTTCTCATCATCTTACGGCTCTCTGTGAGCGGTGATTTGAAAAAGTCATTTCCTGTTCTCTGCATTTGACTGTTGAATTAAGTAATAAGATAATCTTTCAAACTTCATTTGTCAACAAAAATTTTAATTTTTTTTAATTTTTTTAATTTTTTGTATTCAGAAGTTCTAAAATCTGTTCTTTCTGTAAAAAGCCTGTGGATTTATTTACAACCGTTCCATTTTCCATGAGTACCAGTGTCGGAATGTACATAATAGAAAATTTTTCTGCCAGTTCCGGTGCTTCTTCAGTACTTACTTTTACAAACTTTACATCCGTCACTTCTTCTGAAACTTCTTCAATGACCGGTCCTAACATCTGGCACGGTCCACACCATGATGCCCAGAAATCAATTAATACCGGCTTATCAGACTGTAATACTTCCTTTTCGTAATTTTCACCTGTTACATGTACAATTGCCATAATTTTACTCCTTATCAATCCTTATTTTTTAAAATATCAACTCTTGTTACTTTACCTTCTCTGATACTTGCAATGCATAATGCAAAATTATCGTAATCCACGCAGGTTCCGATTTCTTTTGAAAGGCTTTCCTCACAAATCCGCTTCTCAATCACATCACGGAGCAGTTTTCCATCTGTTTCCGGTATTTTGATTTTAGCAACACGGTTTGCCATTGCCACGGTCATACTGCCGCGTACGGTAATCTTTTCTACCTCATCGTGTGGGATAAACAGATATTTTCTTGTAGCAAACAGCACAACAATCGCAAATACCCCGGTCAGTGTCTGTGTCACGGAAGAATGGGATACAACAACCTGTCTTGCAATTGCAAATAAAAGGACCTCGATAACAGTTCCCGGCGAATGCATGCAAAGCATTTTAATAAGCTCCACACCAATCGCAAGATTCATTGCAGTTTCCAGATAATATGCAAAGACGTCTTCTCCTGCAAAAATATATTGCGGATTAAATACGTCCATCAGCAGTTTCCCTGCAAGAATTACAATAACCAGTCCTAAAATCAGCGAAAGCAGCATTTCCAGATACTGTGAAAGTGCAAAAATCTTAGCACGCAAAAATTCTTTCATTGGTTTCTCCATTCGTTCTTTTTCACTTACTATAGTACTAAATACCGGGGTGGTGTGTCAACCTTGTGTCAATTCCCGCATCAGTTCCGGTACGGTTGTCATTTCATGGATTCTGGAAACATTTTCACCGCAGAAAATTAACCCCTGCTCTAATTCGCCTTTCACGGCGTGAATCAGCGCCTGTGTAATGCAGTACGGCACTTCCTTCGGATTACATTTTTCAAGGCACTGATAACAGCCGGTAATTTCTTGTTTGTGCTGCTCAACCTGTCTGATAAATGCATTGCGCACGGCACGTCCCGGCATGCCGACAGGACTTTTTACAATCTGTATGTTACCCTTTCCCGCCTCAATATATGCACGTTTGTATGCATCAGATGCATCACATTCTTTAGTGACAACAAAACGACTTGCAATCTGTACGGCATCTGCACCTAATGAAAGCACATGGTCAATATCCTGTCTGTCAAAAATACCGCCTGCCGCCGCAACCGGAATCTTTTTTGTGTATTTCTCCTCATATGGCTTTTTGCTGTCAATGACCCCGCAAAGAATCGCGTCAAAATCAATATTTTCAATATTTTCCAATACACTTTCCTGAAATCCAAGATGTCCGCCTGCCATCGGTCCTTCCACAATAATACAATCCGGTACTGTGTGGTAATGATGGTCCCACATTTTTAAAATAATTCCCGCTGCTCTCGCGGAAGACACAATCGGCATCAGCTTTGGTATCTTTTTCCCATGCTCAAGCGCATAGTTTTGGGCAATTCCCGGTAAATCTACCGGCAGTCCCGCACCACAGATAATGACATCTGCACCCGCTTCTATCGCCGTTTCAATGTGCTGTCTGTAATGCTTTAATGCCACCATGATATTCACACCGACCAGTCCGTTTCCGCCTGCAATCTCTTTTGCCTGCGCAATGTGTTTTATTATTGCCCTGCGGTTACACTCCGCCGGATTTTTTTCAAAATTTTCCTCGTCATAACCGATCTGTGCTGTTGATATCACACCGATACCGCCTTCTTTTGCAACTGCTCCCGCAAGACGGCTTCGACTCACTCCAACACCCATGCCGCCCTGAATCACCGGCACCGGCACAATAACATCTCCTAATATAAGTTGTGGTAACTGATTATTCATATTCATCTCCATTCCGCAGGTAATTTCTCATCTGCCATAACAGTATTTTGTTTTCGTTCAGAAACACAATATTTTGATTCTCAAACTATTTATGTTATACCGCTTCTTTGTTTTTTTGTCAAGATGATATTACATTTATTTCAATATGATGTAGTTTTAAAAACCGTAATTATCAGAATCCTTTATATCGATATACCAGCTGCATATCAGCCACCATCCTTTAAGCTTTCAGAACTTTATAAAATAAGCTGCACAGCCGTTTTTTGCTCCGGCTGTGCAGCTTTCTTCTTTTAATTCTTTTATTTTTTACATTTTAACAAATAAAAGAATGTTTTATAATATTTTACAGCGTTACGAGTACTTTGATTTTGCTCTTGTTTTTCCAATTTTTCACTGTGGACTTCTTAAATGCCATTTCAACAATATCATGACCTGTATGGATACGGGATACCGGATGCATGGCAACATTGTCGATACATCCCTTTGCATCGTAAAAAATCACCTTAATCATCGGACAGCGCACCAATACATAGGTTTCTTTGGAATAGCTGACCTCACAGTAAAGAACCGGACAGACGGTGTCACCCTGTTCTTCTGCACGGATTCTCATATTAGAAACGGCAAGGCCGATGGTTTCTGATGATTTTTCATCAAATTCAATCAGACTGTTTAAATAGTCTTCTATGGACTGCTCCTGCTCTTCTTCCTCCGGCTGGGATACCGGCGCCGGCTGACTGATTGTTTCTGCCGGTTCTTCTTCCTGCGCCACATTGACATTTAACTGCTTTAAAACATCTTCTACTGTCTGTGTACCTAATGCAAAACGATTGACAAATTCCTTCATGGACAGCCCTAAGACGGACTCTGTGCCTTCTCTTTCCAGATATTCTTCAAGTGATTCTGCTGCAGCTTTTTCATCCTGTGCTGCCGGGATGTCTTCTGCCGGAGAATCCTGTACTACCACTGCTGCCTGTTCTTCACCGTCTTCTTTCACTACCGAAGCTCCAGTCTGTGTCAGTTCTTCCGTCTGCGCCTGTACCTGTTTTTCTGACTTGTCAGTCAGTTCTTCGACCAGTTCTAAAGTTCCTTCTGTTTCCACCGGTTCTTCTTCTGCTGCCGGAAGACCTTCATACTCCATAAATTCCACGCCGACACAATCCCAGCGGTTTGTTCCTTTTCTCTGGAAACAGAATTTCATCTGCTGTTTATCTTCAATACAGGCAACCGTTAAGACTGCCATACAGCCGATTCTTGGTTTAAACTGCGAACTGATTTTTACATTAATCTTTTTGGTTTCGGCAAAAAATTTGCTGTGTCCTAAAATCACATCTGTTGTACTGATTTTATCCGCTCCCGCGCTGTACTTGTTTCCGTCAATATCAAATGCGTCAAAATCTATAATTCTGATACGACAATTGTCCTCCGAAGTAAGACGTAATTCAAAAATAAACGCATTGCTGTCTTTCCCTTTTACTTCGCTTAGTAATACTACCTGAAATTTGTCGTAAGTCCTATTCATAAATTCCTTTGTTCCTTCCACTTTCTAACTATTTTCTTGCATCATGGCATGTCTTTTTATTCTCATACATGCGGTTATCCGCCAGTCTGTAAACCATGTTGACATCGCGTATTTCACCGTCTGACACAATTTCAGAACTGTCTGCATAGCCGTATGCCGTACTGTAAACATACCCACTTTGTGCTTTATTTGCCTCACTCATAATTTTTTGAAAATGTCGGATTTCTTCCTGACAATTAAGTTCTTCGATGTTTTCTACAATTACAATAAATTCATCGCCGCCCATTCTGCCAACGATACCTTTGTCCCCAAACGTCTTTGTTAAAATATCCGCAAACCCCTTAATCAGCTTATCCCCACTGCTATGCCCATGGGTATCATTCGTGGCTTTCAGCCCATTCATATCAAAATTAAAAATTGTAAATGGAATGTTATTATAACAATATGATTTTAATCGTTCTTCACAAAAGCGGCGGTTATAAAGTCCCGTCAGATTGTCCGTATATGCCATTTTATAAAGAACTGCCTGTTCTTTTTCATCGACCATTTTTCCCGCAATATCCCAGCTTAATGAGAGCAGTAAAATACTAATCAGAATCACAGTTCCCAAAGATGAAAATCCTGTTGTCCATGACATTTCATGCCCCCAGTATTTTCCTGCCATATAACCTGACCATTCCACTCCGATACACAGCAAAAACAAAATCACACCGCAGATAACCAGTCTGCTCTGCCGGTTTCCCTTTCTGACACAGGCAATCATTAATATAATCAGATAAACACAGACAATTGCTACAAATGCCTGTTCCAGCCGAAGCATATGCGGAAGATGCCAGACACCTGAAAAATGAAGCACAAATAAAAGTGCCGTCACACAGCTATCTACCCAGAAAATTATGTAATACATCCACGTTATACATCTGCTGTCTGCTTTTTTCGGATAATCCCTGAAAAAAAGCAGCAGGAACGGCGGACCGATATACAAGCTGGCATACTCAATAAAGGTACACAGCCATATCGGTACCCGGTAAATCTGTAGGATATTATATTTTCCCATCGTCCATAAACCTACCATCAGCGAACAAATTCCCAGTGATATCAAATGTGTAAACCAGGTCCGCGTCAGCATCATAACCATTCCCAGCAAAAGCAGGACAAATCCGACAAACAAAAGGCAGACACTAAGTGCATAAGTAACTCTGTTGGACACTAAAAAATCAGTGTAAATTGTTGCATAATCGGTAATATAAATATCATTCATCCGAGTAACATAAGAATCTCCGTTTGCCTTAAATTCCAGCATCAGTTCATGCTGTTCTCCATCTTTAGGCATCGCAATGCTGTGTGTGCCGCTTCCAACCATTTTCCCGCAGTCATACCGCTCCAGTCCGAAACTGTAAATACATTCTCCGTCCACAAAAACACGTAACGTTGTATTATGCGTCTGAACCACAAGTACCGGTGATTGAAACTGCCCTTTATCCACAAAAGTACGGGATAAATATATTGTCTTTTCGTCTGTTAAAATATTATCAAAGCGGAATGTATTCAAATCCACATCCGTATCCGTCTGATTTTCACTGACAACAGTCCAGTTTAAAAGCAATGGCTCCTTTTTTGTATATTCATTTTTTCTTAAACCTGTAATATGATATAACAGCATAGCACCCAGTAAAACGATTACAATTCCCACAATACTCATACATCTTTTTATATATTTGTTTTGGATAACTTTTACCCACGCAATCTGTTTCATCAAATTCCTCCGGCTCTGCCATGAAAACACCTAACATTTCAAGTATACAGAAATTCTAAAGTTTTGCAAGGACTATCCGTGAAAAAAGGAGAAAAAACCTCTGCCAGGCTGTTTACTCTTTGTTTTGAATTAATATTTTAAATATTCATCTTTAATAACTTCCATTTTTTATCAAAATTCCCGTATCTTACGCGCTTTCTGCCTCATCAAACTGTGAATTGTAAAGGTCTGCATAGAAGCCGCCCTTTGCAAGAAGTTCTTCATGATTTCCCTGTTCTACAATATCGCCGTCCTTCATGACAAGAATCACGTCTGCATCCTTAATCGTAGACAGACGGTGGGCAATGACAAAGCTCGTTCTGCCCTTCATCAGGTTATCCATTGCATTCTGAATCTGAATCTCTGTACGGGTATCCACAGAAGAGGTCGCTTCATCCAGAATCAGAATCGGATTGTCTGCAAGAATTGCTCTCGCAATTGTAAGCAGCTGCTTCTGTCCCTGT
>ERZ791605.1009-NODE-1009-length-15867-cov-3.136605_pt1 | contig 15867 bp, 14 predicted proteins | sample MGYA00509965_ERZ791605 | MGnify/ENA primary metagenome ERZ791605 (study PRJEB30046, sample SAMN00791923) | human gut metagenome | study: EMG produced TPA metagenomics assembly of the A metagenome-wide association study of gut microbiota in type 2... | reverse complement strand
CTATACAATTACAGGAATTGCCGAAAATTTTATTGCAGAACGGAAAAGCTCCGGTTTGTGGACTACCGGCAGAAATGGAGAAAAAGAAAGATATGAAGATACAGACAGAGATTGCGGCAGTCCTGCTGGCAGCAGCAGTGGCTGCACTTTTGCTTTACCGCCGCCATAAAAGACGGCAGTATCCTTACCGGCAGAAGTTTCTGCTGACAAAGACAGAATATGCATTTTATAAGATATTAGAAGAAAAATGTACAAAAAACGGACTGCGGATATGTCCCAAAGTACGTCTGGAGGATTTTATATCCGTTACCGGAACGAAAAATATCGGAAAATACAGAGGGTATATCAAATCCAGACATGTTGATTTTTTAATCTGTGATAAAGATTTACATATTAAGGCGGGGCTTGAATTAGACGATTCATCCCATGAAACCAGACAGGCGGCACAGACTGATAAATTTAAAAATGAGCTGTTTGAAAGCATCGGACTGCCGCTTTTCAGGATTAAAACCATCCGTTCCGAGTATGAGCGGCAGATTGATAAAATGATTTCGCAAATCCGGCGGATGCGGTAAAGGCAATGCTGTTTCCTATAAATAATGCAGGCATGGCAAATCCAAAGGGGATATTCGTAAAGAATCTATAAAGATTTTATAATTTCTTTTCTGTACGAATTGACGGCAAATCAAACTTGTTATATGATAGGCACAGACCGGAGTACAAAGAAGCGGTACTCCGGTTTTTGCGTAAAAAGATACAGAAAGATATAGAAAGATTACAGAAAAATTAAAGGAAAAGGAACCGCTCGGCATGTATGGATATGTGATTGTCAACAAACCGGAATTAAAGTTTAAGGAATATGACAGATACCGTTCCTATTACTGCGGGCTGTGTGATGTTTTAAGAGAACAGTACGGCTTTAGCGGACAGATTTCTTTAAGTTATGATATGACCTTTCTGGTTATTTTGCTGACAGCGCTTTACGAGCCGCGAACAGATTATTCGGAAGAACGCTGTGTGGCACATCCGGCAGCAAAGCACCCGGTGCGTAAGAATGAAGTCACATCGTATGTTGCAGATATGAATCTGCTCATGGCATATTATAAATGTGTGGACGACTGGAAGGACGAGAAAAAAATTACCAGACTTGCCTATTCCCAAATGCTCAAAAAACGGGTGCAGAAAATATGTGAAAAGTACCCGCAGAAAGCAGAAGCAATCCGGCAGGCACTCTCCAATCTTTCGGCTGCAGAAAAAGCGGGAGAAGAAAATATCGACCGCGCAGCGTCCTATTTTGCAACAGTGATGTCCGTTGTCATGGCGATGAAAGAGGATGAGTGGACAGAAGAACTGCAGAAAATGGGATACCAGTTAGGCAAGTTTATTTATCTGTGTGATGCGTATGAAGATGCAGAGGAAGATATAAAAGCCGGGCGGTATAATGTGTTTTGTACCCATGTGGACCAGCCGGGATTTGATGCTTATTGTGAAAGTATATTAAATGCCATGATGGCAGACTGTGTAAGGATATTTGAGCGGCTTCCGATAGTGGAAGAAGCGCAGCTTTTAAGAAATATATTGTATTCCGGTGTCTGGATAAGGTTTCAGGCGGCGAAGGAAAAACGAATAAAGGTTAAAAAGCAAGAAGGAGAAAACAGTGGCAGATCCGTATAAAATTCTCGGCGTATCAAGAGATGCTTCCGATGAGGAAATAAAAAAAGCATATAGGGCATTGAGCCGGAAATACCACCCGGATGCCAATATCAATAATCCGAATAAAGCGCAGGCGGAAGAAATGTTTAAAACCGTCCAGCAGGCGTATAATCAGATTATGAAAGAAAAGGAAAATGCCGCTTCCGGCGGTTATGGTTACAATGCGGGCGGCTACGGCTATGACGGAGATACGCAGAACCACCGGCAGGGTGCGTATGGCGATTTTGGTGATTTTGGCGGCTTTTGGGGATTTGATCCTTTTGGCTACGGTTATGGCAGTCAGGGCGGACAAAGCAGGCAGAATACCGCAGATGACAAGAACAGCAATTATTTGAGAGCTGCCGCCAACTATATCAGAAGCGGCAGTTTTGCTGAAGCGTTAAATGTGCTTGACGGAATTGAAGACCGTGACGGGCGCTGGTACTTTTACAGTGCGCAGGCACATGCCGGAAAGGGTGAACAGGCAACGGCGATTGAACACGCCCAGCGTGCAGTGGCAATGGACCCGGATAATATGCAGTATCAGATGCTCTACCGCCAGTTAGTCAGCGGTGGTCAGTGGTATGCGGGACAGGGCAGGGCATACGGACGTTCCTCCGCAGATAACGGCACGTGTGATTTTTGTGTAAAACTTCTGTTATTAAATATGTGCTGTAATCTGTGCGGCAGCGGATTGTGCTGTACAGGTGGCAGATATTACTAAAAAATAATGCCGGAAAAGTTTCATTGACAAGGTGTGGTGAAACTTTTCCGGCATTAAAGCTTTGTGTGGTTTACTGTGCTGACTGCGCACTGCACCAGTCCTCTAAGCGGTCAAACAGCATATCAAACGGCACAGACCCCATGTCAAGAATATATTTGTGGAAGTCCAGATTAGAAAACGCAGAACCTGTCTGCTTCTGGGCTTCCTTTTTTAATTCTGAAAATCCAATCCAGCCAAGCACATATTTGCAGTAATTGCCCGGATTAGAAACCATGGACTGCATCATTTCGTGGGCAACGCTTTTATCTGTAAATCCAAAATCTGCGATATAGGAAGCTACGTCACTTTCCGTCCAGCCAAGGGCATTAATTCCGAGGTCACATTTCGCATACAGGCACAGAATCGTGGCATAATTTGCCTGTGCAAGTGTATTTAACAGGGTATTTCCGGTATCTGCATAGGAATAGGAAAAAAGCTCGCAGTATGTAGCCCAGCCTTCCACATAGCCGTCCGGTGCAATCAGATAGCGGATAAGGTCCGGGTCAGAATCCGCAAAATACGTGGTCTGGTATAAATGTCCCGGATATCCTTCATGTGCCAGTGTCGGATAAAGCTGTGACGATTGTGTGCCTTTCGGATTGATATAGATGGAGTTGATTTCCAGATTATCAAGCTGTGGCAGAAAGTACATGGCGGGACTGACCGAATCCTGCAGCGCTTCGGTAATATATTTAATATCATAGCTGACATCCGGTCCCTGCGGGAAATCTGCGGCAATTTTTGTTTTTAAATCAGTAAGAATCGCTGCCGGTTCGGTGATGGAAAACGAAAAACTGTCAAACTGTCCGGCGAGAGTAGAATCCCTTGTCATCAGTGTCTGCATTGTCAGCAGATTCGAGCGGATATAGGAATCCAGCAGGGCGTTGTACTCATCAACCGTCTTTGACCAGCCAAGCGAATGGTTTAAAAGATACTGGAAATATTTTTCACCGTCCGGGTAATTGCAAAGCCCGCCCTGACAGCGGTTCGTACCGGTAAGTTTTTTGAGTCCGTCTGTCAGAATGCGGTAGCCTTTTATAAGATGCCCGGTGACTGCCGCCTGATTGGCAGTTTTGTAAGCCGCTTTATCTGCATCGGAAATGCCGGTTAAAGCATCTAATTTTTCATCAAAAGTCGTAATCAGATAGCTGTCCGGACTGCCGGCACTTTCGATAAAATTTTCACATTCTCCGACAATCTGTGTGGCAAGCGCATCCTCCATAAAATAACCGTTCTGGCTGCGCAGGGTTTCGTAATCGGTAAGGCTCTGGAAATAGCCGTCCGAGTCTTCTAAAAGTGCTAAATATTCTTTGACATCTTTTTCTTCTTCAAAAGTGTATTCAGCCAGAATCAGCGGAAACTGGACATGGAAACCTGTCGTTGTGCATAAATCCGTATGAAAAAGGTATAAATCCGAGTATTCCAGTTCATTTTGCAGGTAAATAAGCAGCTCATCATAGGTAATCTGCTGTTTCTGCGACAGCGTTTTCCGGTCGAAGCTTTTTAGAGCCGTGAGTTTACCGGTAATATCAGATGTGTTGTCAAGAGCATCAAGGTCATACCGTCCGAGTGTGACCGCGTAATTGTCAATGCCGAAGTCCTGCGGGTGTTCCATATAGGAATGGAGTGTCACGGTATCCGTTGTGACGGTTTCGGCAAAAAGTTCATTTACATACTGCGCAAAGGCTTCATTGTCTGTTTCGGCATATTGTCCGTTGAAAGTCTGTCCGGTACTGCTGTCCGGTTTTGGGGTATTGGAAATGTTAAAGCAGGCACTGCACGTAAACAAAAGAATCGTGCAAAGTACAAGTGCCGATGCTTTCTTAAAAAATAAACGTTGTTTGTTCATCAAGGGGGATTCCTCCATAAAATTTTAATAATCATACTATTAATGAAATTATTATATTTATTATCGGATAATATGCTGTAGAAGTCAACTGTTTTTCGGGGCTGTAAACTTGACATCTTACCATAATTTCACTATCATTAATCTATGTGTAAAAATGCGCGGAAATGCACCGCAATGGAGATTTGAAAGGAGAAAATAATATGCCACAGAATAAGGGACCGTTTTACATGACAACGGCAATTGCATATACATCAGGAAAGCCGCATATCGGCAATACTTATGAAATCGTGCTTGCAGACAGCATTGCAAGATTCAGAAGACAGGAAGGATATGATGTCCGTTTCCAGACAGGAACCGATGAACACGGACAGAAGATTGAATTAAAGGCAGAAGAAGCGGGCGTGACACCAAAGGAATTTGTAGACGGTGTATCCGGTGAAATCAAGCGTATCTGGGATTTAATGAACACTTCTTATGATAAATTTATCCGTACCACCGATGCGGACCACGAAAAGCAGGTACAGAAGATTTTTAAGAAGCTCTACGATAAGGGCGACATTTACAAGGGACATTATGAAGGAATGTACTGTACACCTTGTGAATCCTTCTTTACGGCATCACAGCTGGTAGACGGCAAGTGTCCGGACTGCGGTCGTCCCGTACAGCCTGCAAAGGAAGAAGCTTATTTCTTTAAGATGAGTAAATATGCTGACCGTTTAATCAAGCATATTGAGGAACACCCGGAATTTATCCAGCCGGAATCCAGAAAGAATGAAATGATGAACAACTTCTTAAAGGCAGGTTTACAGGATTTATGTGTATCCAGAACGTCTTTTAAGTGGGGTATTCCGGTAGACTTTGATGACAAGCACGTTATTTATGTATGGATTGATGCGCTTTCAAACTATATCACAGGACTGGGCTATGACGTAGACGGCAATAACGATGCGTTATTTGAAAAATACTGGCCGGCAGATTTACATCTGATTGGAAAGGATATTCTGCGTTTCCATACTATTTACTGGCCGATTATGCTGATGGCACTCGACCTTCCGCTGCCAAAGCAGGTATTTGGACATCCATGGCTGTTACAGGGTGACGGCAAGATGAGTAAGTCAAAAGGAAATGTAATTTACGCAGATGACCTTGTAGATTTATTCGGTGTCGATGCAGTCAGATATTTCGTGCTTCATGAAATGCCTTTTGAAAATGACGGTGTTATCACATGGGAACTGCTCGTAGAACGTTTAAATTCCGAGCTTGCCAATACACTCGGAAACCTTGTCAACAGAACCATTGCCATGTCCAATAAATACTTTGGCGGTGTTGTGACAAAGACCGGTGTGACCGAAGAAGTCGATGACGACTTAAAGGCAGTTGTGACTGCAACAAGAGCAAAGGTACAGGAAAAGATGGCAACCCTGCATGTAGCCGATGCAATTACAGAAGTCTTCTCATTATTTAAGAGATGTAATAAATATATTGATGAAACCATGCCTTGGGCGCTTGCAAAGGACGAAACAAAGCAGGACAGACTGGCAGAAGTACTTTACAACCTCGTAGAGAGCATTACAATCGGTGCAAACCTTTTAACATCCTTTATGCCGGAAACATCAGAGAGAATCCTTGCACAGCTTTATCCTGAAAATGCAGAAGACGGTGTGCGTGATTTTGATGATTTAGACAAGTTCGGTTTAAGAGCATCCGGTGTCAAGGTAACGGACAAGCCGGAAATTCTGTTTGCAAGACTGGATTTAGAAGAAGTTTTAAAGAAGGCAGAAGAAATCCAGGCAGCACAGAAAGCAGCCGCAGGCGGTGTGCAGTACCCACAGGTAGAAGAAAAGCCGGAAATTACCATTGATGACTTTGATAAGATTCAGATTCGTGTCGGTGAAGTCTTAAAGTGTGAACCGGTGCCAAAGGCAAAGAAGCTGCTGGTTTCACAAATCCGTATCGGCGATGAAGTGCGCCAGATTGTATCCGGTATCGCAAAGTATTACAAGCCGGAAGAAATGGTTGGCAAGAAGGTTGCCGTGATTACAAACTTAAAGCCGTGTAAGCTTTGCGGCGTAGAATCACAGGGCATGATTCTGGCAGCAGCCGATGATGCGGACAACTTATCTGTACTGACAGTAGATAAGGACATGATTGCCGGAAGCGAAATCCGCTAGGCGGTGTTATTATCAGGGCGCGGAACACGAGGATTCCGTATGGGAAAACGGACTGTATCAGTTTTTTAAACGCATTTTTAAACAGTAGCGGAGAAGAATAAAATGATGAAAATATTTGAAACACACGCACACTACGATGATGAAGCTTTTAGAGAAGACCGCGAAGCGCTTTTTGATGAAATGTTTGCAAACGATATTGATACGATTATCAATGTCGGTGCCAGCTTTGCGGGCTGTGAACAGTCCGTAGCCCTTGCAGACAGCCATGAAAAAATTTATGCGGCAGTTGGAATCCACCCGGAAGATGTGGAAGAATTAACGGAAGCACGCATGGCGTGGTTAAAAAAGACGGCATCGGAAAATGAAAAGGTGCTTGCAATCGGTGAAATCGGACTGGATTACCACTACCCGGAACCGGCAAAAGAAATACAACAGCAGTGGTTCCGCAGACAGCTCCGCCTTGCGGCAGACATTAAAAAACCGGTGATTATCCATTCGCGGGAAGCCTGTCAGGACACGCTTGCCTGCATGAGGGCAGAACATGCCGAACAGATTGGTGGTGTGATTCACTGCTATTCGTATTCCAAAGAAGCAGCACAGGAATTTTTAAAAATGGGCTTTTACTTCGGATTTGGCGGTGTTGTGACGTTTAAAAATGCAAAAAAGGCAGTCGAAGCAGTAGAAGCCATTCCGATAGAGAAGATTCTTTTGGAAACAGACTGTCCGTATATGGCACCCGAACCTAACCGCGGCAAGAGAAATTACAGCGGCTACCTTCCGTATGTGGCGGAACGGATTGCGCAGATTAAGCAGATGACGGCACAGGAGGTCATTGATATTACCAATGCAAACGCAAGGAAGTTATTCGGGCTTTCGGCGGCACAGGACTAAGAAAGGAAATGCAGCATGGCGGAAAAAGATTATAAAAATGTAATGCACCTCGGAAATCCCACCAATACAATTGCCGTATTGAACCGCTACGGATTTTCATTTCAAAAAAAATTCGGACAGAATTTCTTAATTGATGAAAATGTGGTCGAAAAAATTGTGCGCGATGCCGGTGTGACAAAAGACGACTTTGTACTGGAAATCGGACCGGGTATCGGAACGATGACACAGATTTTATGTGAAAATGCAAGAGAAGTCGTTGCTGTTGAAATTGACGATAAACTCATTCCGATTCTGACGGAGGATACGCTTTCGTGGTATGACAATGTTACGGTTATTCACGAAGACATTTTAAAGCTGGATATTGTAAAGCTTGCCAATGAGCGTAACGGCGGAAAGCCGATTAAGGTCGTTGCCAATCTTCCGTATTATATCACAACGCCGATTATTATGGGGCTGTTTGAAAGCCATGTGCCGTTAGACAGCATTACGATTATGGTGCAGAAGGAAGTGGCAGACCGTATGCAGGTCGGACCGGGAACGAAGGATTACGGTGCGCTTTCGCTTGCGGTGCAGTATTATGCAAAGCCGCAGATTTTATTAAATGTTCCGGCAAGCTGTTTTATGCCGCGTCCGAATGTGGACTCCGCTGTTATTCAGCTTACGCGTTATGAAAAGCCGCCGGTAGAAGTTGCTGACGAGCATCTGATGTTTCGTTTAATCCGCGCATCTTTCAATCAGCGCAGAAAGACGATGACAAACAGTGTCGGGAACAGTCCGGAGCTGTCCGTGTCCAAAGAACAGATGGCAGCAGCTCTTGAAAAATGCGGGCTTTCTGCAACCGTGCGCGGAGAAGCACTGACCCTTGCGCAGTTTGCCGAACTTGCAAATGTGCTTTCGGAAGATACAGGGAAGTAATGTGAAGTATAAAAATCCGTCATATTTTAAAAATCCAATTCATAAGGTTGCGTTAGGAGCTGATAGCCAGCAGTCTATTAATGGTATGAATTGGAGGAAATATGGCGGATTATAAAAGACTGGTTTCATACATTTATGCATATCCGGGCGGTGTCCGGGATAAAAATGTCGGGTTTGCCAAAGCGGAGGTCAGAAACGGACAGTTTAAGCTGACAGTTTCCGTAAAAGGTGTCTATACAGATACCCCTGAGTTATTTGGCGTTTATGTGATGGTTGATGGAAAGAAACATCAGCCGGGCGGGTTTACCCTGCTAAAAACAGGAACAGTCATGGTTAATCAGGGAATCGGACAGTATCAGGATTTATTCAATCCAATGAATATCAATCAATCAGGTTATACATTTGAAGATATCAGCGGCATTGCACTTGCAAGGGAAAATGAGGACTTTTACCGTATGTTCAGTCTGTGGGAGGATTGTATACTGAATACAGAGGACATTACATTTGCACAGCCGGAAGCGGCGGCGGCTTCAAATCCGGTGGTGCAGGCAGATTCAGAGGAAGTGTCTGTGAAAGAACAGGAAAACCGGACAACAGGGCAGGAGGCGGAGAGAAAATCCGCGGAAATGTCCGGGAATGTGTGTGAATCTGAAACAGTGCGGCGGAACGCGGAAGATGTTTCAGAAAATGAGGTAGAAGAAGCGGCAGTAACATCAAAGCCGGCAACACCCGAATCCGCACAGTCAGCCGGTCGGCAGGCGGATTTGCAACAGGAAACGGCACAGATGAAGGCACAGCAGGTACGCGCCATGGAAGCGGTGCAGGAGTTATTGTTCCGGAATACAAATCCGCAAGGCACAATGCCACAAAATACAAAACTGCAACACACAACGCCGCAAAATGCAAAGCCACAAGAGGAAATGCCGGCATTTGAAAAAGTATTTATTAACCGGGATTTTATAGATGCGTTTGAAGATGACTACTTTTATGACTGTGTGGAAGTGACACCGGAGCTTTTAAAGCAGCTTCCGATTGAGGACGACGCTGTTGTAAACAACAGCTTTCTAGTGCATGGATATTATAATTTTAAGCATATTCTTTTTGGAAAAGTCTGTGAAAATGACAACAACACCCGGTATTTTATCGGAGTTCCGGGAATGTACTGTAACCGGGAGCGGTTTATGGCATCGATGTTTGGCTTTTGCAACTTCAAAAAGAGCCACAGAAGCGACTATTCCAATCCATATTTCGGATACTGGTATCAGGAAATATAGACAAAGCGCAGGTGGTCTTCCCATTTGCCACGCAGATATACATAAGAGTAAGCAGTGCCTTCTGGAATAAATCCAAGCTTTGTGGCAAGTGAAATGGAAGCGGTGTTCTGCGGTGCAATATAGGCTTCTACGCGGTGCATGTGCACTTCCGTGACAAGAATTTTTAAAGCCATGGTCAGCATACGCCGTCCGTAACCTAAATGCTGGAATTCTTTGTCAATTTTATAACCGGTGGTGCAGGAACAAAATGCTCCCTTTTTGATGTCAGAAAAGGACACCGTTCCGATAATCTTGTCGGGGAAATTCGTATCAAACAAAAAGAAGCGGATGTGTTTTCCGGCAACAAAAGCGTTGTATTCCGCAGTTAAAAGGGACTGGATAAATGCTTTGGTGTAAAAATGGTCCGGCTTATCCGTTTCATAAATATCAAACTGTTCCCGGTTGCGCCGGTAAAAAGAAAGCACGGCATCGGCATATTCGGCGGTGAGAACGCGCAGTATCAGATGATTGTTTTTGTACTCAAATTTCACGATGGTTCCCTCCGCTTTGCTTTTTCCTGACGTAACTGTTTAAAAAAGGAAGAAAGCATGGTGGAACATTCTTCTTCCAGTACACCGCGGGTCACTTCACAGCGGTGGTTAAACTGCTCCATTTGAAGAATATTTAACACAGAACCGCCGCACCCGGCTTTCGGGTTCATCGAGCCGATAACAACCCTTGGAATCCGTGCCTGTACAATCGCCCCGGCGCACATCTGGCACGGTTCAAGTGTAATATAAATCGTACAGTCTTCCAGCCGCCAGTCGCCGATAACGCGGCTGGCTTTTTTGATTGCGGTAATTTCTGCATGTCCGAGTGTGGTCTTGTCGGTATTTCTGCGGTTGTACCCGCGCGCAATAATTTTGTCCTGATAGACAATGACACAGCCAATCGGGACTTCTTTTAATTTTAACGCTTTCTTAGCCTGTTTTATGGCTTCTTTCATATATTTGGTATCTAATTCATTCATAATAGAATTATTATAGTATATTTGCCGGGAGATTGCCAGTGGGGAGAAGATAAAAAAGGACAGCCGCTCTAAAAATGAACAGCTGTCCTAAAAATATGTGAATAAATTTTTTATATCTTACTGAAACATATTCGCATTAATATGTACTGCCTGACGTTCTTCTTCAGAGGCGGCTAAAAGGTCTTTCTGGCGGAAGCCGAACAGTCCCGCAAAGATAGAACGCGGAAACATCATAATAGCGGTATTGTACTTTGTAACCGTATCATTGTAAAACTGGCGCGCCATAACGATTTTATTTTCCGTTTCCTTTAACTCCGACTGGAGCTGTAAGAAATTCTGGTTGGCCTTTAATTCCGGATACTGTTCACCCACAGCAAGAATGTGAGAAATTTCCCTGCCGAGTGCATTTCCGGCTTCAAAAGATTCTGCGGCAGAAGACGCATTTAAAACACGGCTTCTTAATTCGGTGATTTTTGATAAGGTTTCCTGCTCGTAGTGGGCGTAACCTTTGGTAGTTTCAAGTAAATTCGGAATCAGGTCGGCGCGGCGCTTTAACTGCACTTCAATCTGAGCCCCCTGATTGTCGACACGGTTTCTTAAAACAACCATGTGGTTATAAGTTTTGATAACGGCAATAATCAGCAGTATTACAACGACTGCGATGATACCTCCGATAAATGATGCATTCATAATGATTTCCTCCTTTTAATAATGTCATTGACAATCTGCTGGTTTTCTTCGAGAACAACAGCATAAACTAAATAATCGTCCCACAAAACCAATTCATTTTGTGTGGCTTCACTTAAATTTGAAAAATCGTGAATAAAATTTTTCATGCCGTAAATGTATTCGGTCATCTGATTTCCAAGGGTTGTCCGCTTAAAATGCGCTTTTGTAAATCCTGAACTAATCGTTCCTACAAAGACAAGCAGCGGAATAATAAGGCACAGGAAAAACAGCAAAACCATAATCATCAGGCCTGCCAGTACGGGGAGGTATTCCGGGTACTGAAGCAGATAATTGGTCTGTTCCCCAAAGGAAGCCGTTTCGGGAAGCGCATCTAAAATTTCAAAATAAGCATTTACACGGTCTTTGAAGGCGTAAAATACAAAGCTCATAATGACAATAAAAAACAGCGGTGCCGAACAGCCTAATACACAGCGGCTGCAGGTGGAAGTGGTTTCTTTCTGCTTGTCGGTGGAAGAGAGGCGGCTGGTTAAATAACCGTCTGCCACGGCTTCCTTTTGTAACATATAAATCCAGTTGCCTTCCTTCTGGGCGTTAAAAGTACCGTTGCATAAAGCATTTAAAAGAAAACGGTCACTCTCCCGTAGAGAAGCAAATTCGGGAACATCGGTATTGACGATATAGCGGTTTTCTTCCATTTTAAGAATTCCCATATTTTCATATTTTAAAATACAGGCGGCACGGTCTTTTTTCGGCTCGATTTTTAAATCCGTTAAAAGGCTGATTGTGCCGGGAGAAAGTCCGGTGAGCTTATCCCGGTAATAGTCCAGATACTCAACGGTAATAAAGGAGTTATTTCGCATAATCTGTTTTCTTGCAAAATGAAAAAGCACCTTTGCAAGCAGAAACCAGAATCCGGCCTGCAAAGCGGTAACAAAAAGTATAGCAATAATTAAAGCTATAATGACCGCAGGGGAAGGGGAATCGTGTAAAACTTCCTCGATTTCAGAGTGTGTGTAAATGATTTCGCGCACAATAAATCCGACAGGAATCAGCCATGTCAGCCGTTCCAGCACAGTCAGCCGGTTCAAAGCCTGACTGTGAAAAGTCTTTTTACGGTTTGAATCAAACATAATCATCCTCGTTTCTGGGTAATTTATTTTTTATACAATTTTAAGTGTATTTTAATATAGTATAATGGAAAAAGGAAGTATTTGGCAATGGTACTTTGTGTACATTTTATATACAAATGGTATTGAATCATGTGGAAAGCTGTAGTATAATTATTACTATAGTGAACGTAATACTAAAAATAAACAGCAGACGTTTGCGAATTTTTCATCGCTTCTTCGCAACAAGTTGCTCAGAAATGAGGAATACCATGGATAAAAAGAAAAAGATACTGATTGGAGCAGTGCTTACGGTGGTTATTCTGCTGGCAGGTGTGATGGCAGGATTTTTGATTGCCAATGCAGAAAAAAAAGGAAGCAGTCCGCAAAATGTTGAAAACGGTGCGCTGACAAATAACGAAAGACCTGTTTACGATGAAAAGGAAAGCACCGAAAGTCCAAAGAATCAGGAGGCACAGGCGCAGTTTACGCCGGGCAATGCATGGGAATCGGACGGGCGGAAGTACATACAGTATGAGTTAAATATTTTCAGTACCGGCAAAAAGAATATTGAAAGCTGGAAGATTACATTTCCGGCGGGAAGCGGTACGGTGATGGAGCAGAGCTGGAACTGCGGCGTTGAGAGCAGTACGGCAGAGGACGGAACGGTTTCATTTACATTATCGCCGGTGGACTATAACCGGGAGATTCCGGCGGGAGAACATACGCAGGGAATCGGTTTTATCATCAGCCGGACGGAAAACTATGAATTAAAGGCGTATCAACTGGAAGCTGTGATTGAAGGCGTTGCGGTTACGGTAACAGATGACGGACAGTCAGGGGACAGTCTGGCAGAGCAGGGGCAGGATAACCATCAGAGTGATGACAGTCAGACAGGTATTATAAAGGAAGAAACACAAAACGGACAGACAGGCGGCACATCAGACGGTTCGCAAAATTCAGACAGTTCAGGCAGTGCAGGTAAATCCGGCGGTTCATCGGGAACGGGGAGCAGTCCACGGCCGGCATCAGGCGGACTGCGGGTTTCCGGTACAACGCTTACCGATGCTTCCGGCAATGCCGTACAGCTTCGTGGTGTCAGCACACACGGACTGGCGTGGTTTCCTGAATATGTCAATAAAGAAGCATTTGAAACACTGCGGGACGACTGGGGCGCCAATGTAGTGCGCCTTGCGATGTATACTGAAGAATATGGCGGATACTGCAACGGCGGTGATAAGGAAGCTTTAAAACAGCTCATTGATGACGGTGTATCCTATGCGACAGAGCTTGGCATGTACGTCATTATTGACTGGCATATTTTAAGTGACGGGAATCCGAACCTGAATAAGGAAGAAGCCAAAGCATTTTTCTCAGAAATGGCAGATAAATATGCAGGGCATAACAATGTAATTTATGAAATCTGCAATGAACCGCAGAATTCTGACTGGAACGGCCAGATTAAACCGTATGCCGAGGAAGTGATTTCCTGTATCCGGCAGTATGACAGCAGTGCGCTGATACTGGTGGGTACGAATACATGGTCGCAGGATATTGACGCAGTAGCGGGAAATGAGCTGGATGACGATAATGTGATGTATGTGCTTCATTTTTACGCGGGCACACATAAAGCTTCCCTGCGCAGTAAACTGGAGTCTGCGTTAAATGCTGGTGTGCCGGTATTTGTCAGTGAATGCAGTATTTGTGATGCTTCGGGAAACGGCGGCATTGATTATGATTCGGCACAAAGCTGGCTGGATTTGTTAAATGACAGAGGTGTCAGCTTCTTAGCATGGAGTCTTTCCAATAAAAATGAAACATCGGCACTCATCCAGCCGGGCTGTAGTAAAACCGGCGGCTGGACAGAAGATGATTTATCGGAAACCGGACGGTGGTTTAGAAAAGCAATACAGGGATAAGGGCGGCAGAGCCGTTTGGGAAAGGAGCAGCATGGCAAATTTATTTACACGGGTCAGTATCCGTAAATTTCAGGATAGAAAAATAGAAAAGAAAGATTTGGAATATATCCTGCGCGCGGCAATGGCGGCGCCGTCTGCGGGCAACCAGCAGCCGTGGGAGTTTTATGTAGTAGAAAACCGTGAAGTTTTAAAACAGCTCGGAGAGTCCAGCCCGTTCTCCGCGCCGGCAGGAAAAGCACCGGTGGCGATCGTGACTGCATACCGTGAGGAATGCGATCTGCCGGAATTTGCACAGATCGATATGAGCATCATGATGGAAAACCTGTGGCTTGCAGCGGATGAGATCGGACTTGGCGGCGTATGGCTCGGCGTAGCTCCGAGAGAGGAACGGATGAAGGATGTAGAGAAGATCGTCGGAATCCCGGCGGGACAGCGGGCCTTCGGCATCTTTGCTCTCGGTTACCCGGATGAGGAGCGGACCCAGCAGGATCGGTTCGATCAGAGCAGGATCCATTATGTGAAATAAGATAGAAGAAGGAAAGAGACAGTGTGGAGAGATCCGTACTGTCTCTTTTGCTCATGTCAGAAAGAAAATGCCGGATAGAAGCTGCAGATGATAAGTGGAAATGTAACCCATGCTACACTGTAGCAATTCATATAGAAAATAAAACCGGATTCCGATATCATGAAGGAAAAGAAAGAGACTGGGAGGAATGATCATGAAGAAAATTTTTGATTATGTCGATCAGAATTTTGATCGCATGATGGAGGAAATGAAGGAATTTTGTTCCCACCGCAGCGTAGCAGGGGACAAGACCGGATTGGAAGAGACAAGAAACTGGATTGACAAGAAGCTAAGTGCAGTGGGAATTCCGCACGAATTTCAGAAAGTGGAGAATGGAAATGCCTTAATTTCAGCTTCTGTTTCCGGTGAAGATGGAGATAAACATCCGTCTCTGTTATTCTATAATCACTACGATGTCGTGGAAGAGGGGAAACATGAGCTGTGGTCCAACGAGCCGTTTAGACCGATGATCCGTGACGGTGTCCTTTATGGGAGAGGTGTGTCGGATAATAAAGGTCCTCTTCTCTCAAGAATTCAGGCGGTGGAAGCGATTCTTGCAGTGGAGGGCAAGCTGCCGATCAATGTAAAATTCCTGTTTGAGGGCGATGAGGAGACGAGCAGCCCGTCTTTATCTAAGTTTTCCAGAGAACAATCAGAAAAGTTTAAAGAATTATCGAAAGCAGACGTCTGCCTGTGGGAAAATGGGCGCCGCGATGAAGAAGGAAGACCATGGGCGAGATTCGGCGTCAGGGGAAGTGTGAGCTTTGAACTGTCGGTAGAAACTGCGAAAAAAGATGTTCATGCCAGAATGGGGACATATGTTCCAAGTGCATCCTGGCGGCTTGTATGGGCGCTTGCAAGTCTGAAAAGTGCGGATGAGAGAATCACGATCGAGGGGTTCTATGATGATGTCCTTCCGGTGACGAAAAAGGACGAAGAGATCTTAAATGCATTCCCATATAATGAAAAGAGCCAGTTGGAAAAACTGGGACTGACCTCATTCCTGCGGGGAAGCAGTGGGCT
>ERZ791605.1007-NODE-1007-length-15915-cov-2.399937_pt1 | contig 15915 bp, 10 predicted proteins | sample MGYA00509965_ERZ791605 | MGnify/ENA primary metagenome ERZ791605 (study PRJEB30046, sample SAMN00791923) | human gut metagenome | study: EMG produced TPA metagenomics assembly of the A metagenome-wide association study of gut microbiota in type 2... | reverse complement strand
CAGGATGAGGCTTCCATGAAATATTGGGATGATGTCATGCCTCCCGTGCCTGGTACGGCAATGGGATACCATTCGGATGAAAACTTGGCATTAATGCAGAAACAACAAAAAACAGGCAAAGGCCGACGCGGGTATTTTTATGAGCATGGAGATTTTCCTGAAAAGGACTATCTGGATTGGCAAATCGCTGATAAAAGCATACAGGATTTGAAGAAACTGAAAAAGCAGGAAAAGCCTTTTTTCCTTGCCGTAGGATTTATTCGTCCTCATTTGCCTTTTGTTGTGCCTCAGAAGTATTGGGATATGTACGATCATTCTGAAATTGAGATTCCTGAGAATTATATATTAAAATCAGGAAACAATATCCCGGAACGTGCTTTGACTAATTGGTCCGAGTTGAGAGCCTATAGCGGTATCCCGGAACAGGGACCGTTGGATGAAGAGACTGCCAAATTAATGATACATGGTTACTATGCTTCTGTCTCTTTTGTGGATGCGCAGATTGGCCGGTTGTTGAAAGCCCTGAAAGAAGAAGGACTCGATAAAAATACGACTGTCGTATTGATTGGTGACCATGGGTGGAATCTGGGAGAACATGGCACTTGGTGCAAACATAGCATTATGAATACCTGTTTGCATTCGACTCTTATAATCGATTCTCCTGAAATAAAAACACCATACCGTTGTGAACAGATTGTGGAATTTGTCGATTTATATCCGACCATGTGCGATGCTGCCGGAATCGAACGGCCTGCTCAGTTGGAAGGGACCAGCCTGCTTCCTTTGTTAAAATCACCGAAGGCGAAAACAAAGGGGTATGGGGTTTCCCGTTGGGCAAACGGTTTCACTTTTATACAGGGTCAGTATTTTTATACAGAATGGAGGGACAAAGATGAACGGATCATAGAACGGATGTTATTTGATCACTCGAATGATGGAGATGAAAATTATAATGTGGCAGGAAAAGAAGAGAATAAAGCGATTATAGAAGCTTTAAGCATAAAGCTATTGGAGAATAGGGGAGCTAATTATGAAAAATAAAGGCGAGATGGAGACTCCTTAAATTTCCGTTTTTGGACAATCCGTGCACATGAATTGGATGAATATGTCTCTTTCTCATAGAGGGGACCTCTATTTTTGCGATATTGAAAAATAATACCTATGAGAACACAACGATTCATCACAATCGTGTGCCTGTTGCTTTGGACAGTTGCACACTTGCATGCGTATGAAAAACGCAACTTGTTGCAGAAAGAGGCCGATTTTGAGAAAGTCAAATGCGCGTTGATAATGGAGCAGAAGTGGGTGCCGTATCCTGATTATTCTGACCGGGCCGGTTGGGATAAACTCCTCGGTAATTATAAAGAAAAATATATCCGGAAAGGAGAAAGTTATCTGGATTATGAGTGGAAGGTTGTGAAAGCGACCGATTATCTGGAGTTCGGACGAAGTGGTGACCGGGCGATTATGGAGAGTCCGTTCGGTAAAAACAATTCCGCACTCGGAAGCTTGTTCATGGCAGAGATGGCTGAAGGGAAGGGACGCTTTGTCGATCAGATTATCAATGGTGTTTTTGCAAGTTGTGAAATGACGAGCTGGGCACTGTCGGCCCATTTGGGATTACAGAAGGTCGGAGGATGCTTTCCGAGCTATGAAGAACATGTGATTGATTTGGGTTCAGGAAATCTTGCTTCCCAGTTGTCTTGGATTTATTATTACCTGAAACCTTCTTTCGATAAGGTAAATCCTTTGATTTCAAAAAGGCTGCGGCATGAATTACAGGTCCGCATCCTCGATACCTATATGAATGAAGATCATTTCTGGTGGATGGCGTTCAACCTGAAGCCTGGCGGATTAGTGAATAACTGGAATCCGTGGTGTAACTTCAATGTGCTGCAATGTTTCTTCCTGCTTGAGAATGACCGGGATAAATTGGCAAAAGCGGTTTACCGGACGATGACTTCCGTGGACCATTTCATTAATTATACGCATGGAGACGGAGGTTGCGAGGAAGGCCCTTCTTATTGGGGACATGCTGCCGGAAAGATGTACGATTATCTGCAGATGCTTTCTGACGGGACAGGCGGTAAAGTCTCCGTATTCGATCAGTCTATCATTAAGAATATGGGTGAATATATTGCCCGCTCTTATGTGGGGAACGGCTGGGTGGTCAACTTTGCCGATGCTTCTGCCAAAGGAGGAGGGGATGCCGATCTCATTTTCATGTATGGGAAAGCAGTCGAAAGCCCTCTTATGATGAACTATGCTGCTTATCTCAAGAGTCTTTCTGATAAGGACGGTATTCCTTCCGGTGACCCTTTCCGTCTGTTCCAAACCTTGCTCTCCCGTGAAGAACTGGAAGGGATGAGTGCCGATTATCAGGCTCCCGGCTATTCCTGGTATCCGGAAACCGAATTTTGCTATATGACCAACAAGAATGGCTTTTTCGTGGCAACGAAAGGAGGCTATAATAATGAAAGCCATAATCATAACGATGCAGGAACCTTCTCCCTTTACTTGAATACGACGCCTATTTTTATCGATGCCGGAGTCGGGACCTATACCCGTCAGACCTTCAGTTCCGAACGCTATTCAATCTGGACAATGCAGAGTAATTATCACAACCTGCCTATGGTGAACGGTGTGCCACAGCAGTTCGGCTCAGAATTTAAGGCTACGGATGTGCGCTTTGATCCGAGACGTATGTATTTCTCTGCAAATATTGCGACAGCTTATCCGGCAGAGGCAAATGTAAAAAAATGGGTCCGTTCGTATCAGTTGGGAAAGAACTCCCTGAAAATAGAAGATTCGTTCTCTTTGAACAAGGCGGATAAACCGAATCAGGTCAATTTCCTCACTTGGGGGAAGGTGGATGTGTCGGTTCCGGGAGTAGCCACGGTTGAAGTGAATGGCGAGAAAGTCCGGATGACGTATAATAAGAGCACCTTTACACCGACTGTCGAAACGATCCGGCTGGACGATCCTCGCTTGTCGAATGTTTGGGGCGAACAGGTCTACCGGATATCGTTGAACGCCAATAAGCAGCCGCTTTCCGGCTCCTATACTTATACAATAACAACAATAAAATAATTGGTACATGATGAAAAATTTGATTGCATTTGCTTTTTCGGCATTTCTGCTATCTTGTGCAGGTGCCCCTAAGACAGAGGAAAAAAGTTTTATTGACGAGAATATCGATTTTGCCCGTGCACAAATAGGGAATGAGATCGGTGTGATCGAAGCGAGTGGGAAATGCTTGAATCCGGTGACGCTTAAGACAGACAGTTCTGTCTATTATTGTGGTTATGCGGATTGGCGGAGCGGCTTTTTCCCCGGATCTGTCTGGTATTTGTATGAACTGACGGGCGACAGCACGTTGCTGCCGTTGGCCGCCAAATATACGGATGCCATAGAGGAAGCCAAAAACCTGACTTGGCATCATGATATCGGATTTATTGTAAATTGCAGTTTCGGGAATGGCTTGAGACTGGCAGGGACGCCTTCTTATAAAGATGTGATGGTGCAGGCTGCCAAGTCGTTGTCTACCCGCTTCCGTCCGGCTGCCGGGATTATCCAGTCGTGGGATGTGGAACGTGGATGGCAGTCCGAACGGGGTTGGGAATGTCCGGTTATCATTGACAACATGATGAATCTGGAACTGATGTTCGAAGCGACGCGTCTGTCCGGCGACTCTTCTTTCTATAAGATTGCGGTGTCGCATGCCGATCGTACCATGGAGGAACATTTTCGCCCGGATGGAAGTTGTTACCATGTGATTGACTACAGTATCAAGGATGGTAAAGTGCGCCATCGCCAGACGGCACAAGGATATGCCGACGAATCTATCTGGAGTCGCGGGCAGGCATGGGCTATCTACGGTTATGCGGTATGCTATCGTGAAACCAAGGACCGTAAATATCTGGATCAGGCCTTGAAAACTTTCAATATGATGAAGAATCTGGAGAATATGCCGGAAGATCTGATTCCTTACTGGGATATGTCGGCTCCGAATATCCCGAACGAACCACGCGATGTATCGACGGCTTCCTGTATCGCTTCCGCGCTTTATGAGATCAGTACGATGGATGTTCCGGATGCAGCCGGCTATAAAATGTATGCCGACAGTATCATGGTTTCACTTTCTTCTCCGGCCTATCGGGCTGCATTGGGCACGAATGGAAACTTCCTGCTGATGCATTCTGTTGGCAGCATTCCTCACAATTCGGAAATAGACGTCCCATTGAACTATGCCGATTACTATTATCTGGAAGCATTAAAACGTAAACGGGATATCGAGAAAGGTCTTTAATTAATGAGGATGCATTATGCTTAATCTATTTCCCTTATCATTTTTCTTTTTTATATAATATTCATAACTTTGCTTATCCGCACGTATCGGGACCGGCAAGGAGAGCCTCCGTTCGATAAACCCTATTATTTGCTGATCGATATGTTGTTGGGTGGAGCTTGTATTGGCGAAGTCGATTCTTTGGTTTTGCCGGTGGAGATGAAAGTGGGGCAGGTACGATATTATAGGAAGGATTGATATATTTAATTTAAGATAGCATGAAAACAGGAAAGTTGATTTTCGCATTGGTATTTCTGATGTTGTTTGCCGATGCTTCGATGGCTGCCAAGTGGAAAGCCAAACATGTAGTTTTGATCGGTCTGGACGGCTGGGGCGCTTATAGTGTGAACAAGGCCGAAATGCCGAATGTGAAGAAGTTGATGGAAGAAGGATCTTATACGTTGAAAAAACGCTCTGTACTTCCGTCTTCCAGTGCCGTAAACTGGGCTTCCATGTATATGGGAGCGGGCCCGGAACTTCATGGTTACACGGAATGGGGATCGCAAACTCCGGAACTGCCTTCCCGTGTAGTGAATAAGCACGGTATTTTCCCGACTGTGTTCAGCTTGCTTCGCGAGTCTGATCCGAAAGCTGAAATCGGCTGTATCTGTGAATGGGCGGGAATCCGTTACGTTGTCGATACGTTAGCTTTGAGTTATGATAAAAATATTACGGAAAAGCCGCAGAATCCGGCCACTGCCAAATGTGCGGTTGAATATATCAAGCGTGCACATCCGGCATTGGTCAATATCGTTTTCGACGAACCCGATCATGTCGGTCATGCTGAAGGTCATGACACACCAGCCTACTATGAAAAGCTGAAAGAGCTCGACGGCTATATCGGCCAAATTATTCAGGCGGTTAAGGATGCAGGTATGTTGGATGAGACTATCTTTATCGTCACAGCCGATCATGGTGGTATCAAGAAGGGGCATGGCGGCAAGACCATGGAAGAAATGGAGACTGCCTTTATTATTGCCGGCAAGGGAATCAAGAAAGGATATGAATTCCAGGAGAGCATGATGCAGTTCGACTGTGCTTCGACAATCGCTTATATCTTCGGGTTGAAACAGCCGCAGGTTTGGATCGGACGTCCGATGATCCAGGTGTTTAAATGACCGTTTTCTTTCTGTATTCAGCCGGGGTAATTTCAAACTGGGCTTTGAAACAGCGGGTGAAATAACGCGGAGAACCGAAGCCCAGCCGGTCGGAGATGTCGGCGATCTGTAGATCGGGGTTTTCCGTCAACATGATTGCGGCCCGCTTCAGTTTGCAGTTGAGGACAAAGTCATTTGGTGTCATACCTGTCAGTGCCTTGAATTTGGCATACAATGAACTTCGACTGAGTCCCAACTCGCGAGCCATCATATTCATGTCGAAGTCGATATTATCAAGATTCTTTTCAATGATCGAGTTGACCGTGTCCAAGAACTTTTGGTCTATCGGGTTGCTTGCCAGCGATTGTGCATCGAAATCTTTCTGCTGGCTGAATTTCTTTTGCAGGATAATACGGTTACGGACCAGGTTATTGCAACGCGCCAGTAGTACCTTTGCATTGAATGGTTTATTTATATAGTCGTCGGCGCCTCGTTGTAAGCCTTCGATATTTTGCTCGGCGGAAGTGAGTGCCGTAAGCAGTACGACCGGGATGTGGCATACATCAAAATCATTTTTGATCTTCAAGCACATCTCTGTTCCGGACATTTCCGGCATCATGACATCGCTAACGATGATGTCCGGTCGTTCTGCGCGTGCCTTTTCCAATCCTTCTTTGCCGTTTCGTGCCAGCAGGACGCGGTAGGTCGGTGAGAACAGGGAGTTGAGTATCTGGAGTAATTCTTCGTTGTCTTCGACCAGTAGGATCGTATGAGGGGAATCGTCTCCTTCGATCAATAGCTCTTTTTGTTCCGTATCGGAAAACTCTTCCATGTGATCGGAAAAGGCGACCGTGTCGGGAATCAGGCTTTCCGTTTGCTTTTCTTGCTGCTTTTGTGCCAGTTCTTCCTCGGTAAAAAGCGTGCAGCCTTTCTGGAGATGGACAATGAAAATACTACCGTAGCCCGGTGTACTTTCCACTTGTATCGTTCCGTGGTGCAACTCGATTATGCTTTTGGTCAATGAAAGTCCGATCCCCGTGCTGGGAGTCTTGGTGATATTCGAGATACCGTTTTCAGCCTGATAGAATCGGTCGAATATTTTGTCTATATCTTCTTTGCTGATACCGATACCGTTGTCGATAACTTTAATGGTAACTTCATTTTCTTTGTTTTCCAAAATCATTTCAATGGCTGCATTCGGTTTGGTGTACTTGAAAGCATTGGATAGCAGGTTATAGAAGACTTTTTGCATTTGCTTCGGGTCGAAATAACACAAAACATTCTCTTGCGGAGCCGTGAAATTGTATGTGATGGAACGGCTGGACGCATATTCATAAAAAGACAGGTAAATCTCTTTCAGGAACGGGACGATGTCTTGCTCGTACACTTTCAGCTTCATATGTCCCTGTTCCAGTTTACGGAAATCCAATAACTCACTGATCAAGTTCCGCATATGATAAGTGTTTTTATATACTTTCAGCAGTTTGTTGTATACGGAAGGTGACAATGAACTGCTTTGTAATAAGAGTTCTATCTGGGAGATAATCAGCGTCAACGGTGTCCTGAACTCATGCGAGATGTTGGAGAAGAACTGTAGTTTTGCCTGATTCAACTCTTCGATCGCTTCTTTTTCCTTCCGTTCCATTTCCAGTGAAGTTTGCAACATGTATTGTGATTTCTTGAAACGGTAAATGCTGTACAGTATACTAATGATCAAGATGAAGTAGAGGAAATAAGCTAAGTTGGATGCATACCAGGGGGAATGGATATGAATGTCCATCTTGATGGTACGCGGTTGTTCCTGATTCGGGTCGTATTGTATTTCCCGGACGATGAGCGTGTACTTTCCGGGGTTCAAGTTCGTATAGAAAATATTGTTGTCTTTGCAGGGTATCCATTTCTTGTCGAAACCTTCCAACATGTATTCGTAAGACGCCTTTTTCAGCGTATTGACATAGTTGTTCGATGTAAAAGTGAAAATCAGATTATTTTGATTATAGGCCAGCTCTATTTCTCGAGTGAAAGGTAGGGCGGTGGCCAGCACCTTGTTGTGGTCGCCGGGAGAAACTTGTTCGTTGTTAATGAACAGGTCGGAAAAATATAGTTGGTAGTCTTTGGCGGAGTTGAACAACTGCTGTTCAAAGAATGTCGCCATGCCATTGCTGCTGCCGACGAATATTTCTCCGTTTTTGCAGACCAGGATTCCGCAACCGATGTTTATGCCTGTCAGAGGCAGGGCCGTCCCCAGTTCCACGACCTTGAACAGGTTTTGATCCGGATCGAAAAAGGTAATTCCTTTGTCGCCTGTTATCACTAATTGGTCCAGGGTCGACAAGGTGAGTTCATAGCAGTAGTCACTGGCGATGAAGCTATTTTCGGTTGTATATCCGATAAACCGTTTGTTCTTCTCGTCATAGTGGAACAGGCCGGAACCACGGGTTCCGAGGAAGATCCGTCCCTCTTTGTCTTCGATTATTTGAGATATGGGAAATGTTCCCAATCCGTTTTCACCAGAACGGTATTGTACCTTGTCTTCTTCATTTTCGAGGTTGATCTTCCAGACACCTTTGCCGTAGGCCAGCCAAATGTACCCTTTCGAGTCAATGAGGAAGCAGGTGTTCCCGTAATACTTACCGCTTTTGAACAATGGAGATACTTTTTCTGTATATAGATTCATTTTGAAGATTCCTTTCGGTCCGGTACAAATTAATTCGTCATTGTAGATTCTCATCTGGTTGATGCGGTCGCCTGCTATTACGGCATAAGACGGATCTTCGAAATAGGGATTTTTGAACCGTTTATTTTTGATGTCGTAGATGGATAGTCCTCCGGTATGTGTTCCAATATACAATTTGTTGCGTTCAGGGCTGTAGGCTATTGCCTTCAGGTTGTTATGAGCAATGGAGTTACGATTCTCATCGGCCATGAAGTAGGTGAATTTTTTCGTTTTCCGGTCGAAAAAGTTCAACCCACCTCCTTCGGTACAGATCCAGATATTATTGTCTTTATCTTCCACCATATTACCGACGAAAGGATAATTTAGGCAATCGTTCCGGCTGTTGTTAGCTGCATAAACCGTGAAAATATCTGTCTCCGGGTTGAAATAATTGACACCGCCGTAATAGGTCCCCAACCAGATCGTGCCTTGTCTGTCTTTGTAAACTGGGAATACGGATGAATGTGTCATGCTGCCGGGCAAAGGGTTGCGGGCATAAACTTCGAACTGATTGCTGATCGGATTGTATTTGTTTAGCCCGGTGAAAGTACCGAACCAGATGTTCCCGAAGTTGTCTTCCACGAAATCCCGGACCTGGTTGCTCGATATGTTGTTGGGGTTGGAAGGATCGTAGCGGTAACGGGTGAAATTGCCGTGCACGTCCCTTTTGTACATGCCATTCATGCGAATGGATATCCAAAGATTATATTTGGAGTCTTCATATAGGTCGTAAATGTCTTCTCCCATGATCATACAGGTCAGGGATTTGTCGTCATTCATCCTGAAGAGTCCGTCTGTAGTGCCGATCCAGTACCGGCCGCCGGAATCTTCCAACAAACAGGTCGCACGCTGGTTCCGGTTTTCCAGCCTCGTGACGAAATCGAAATCGTTTTTATCCGGATTCCAGGTGAGTATGGAGTCAGCTATTCCTACCCATATTGTTCCTTTGATAGAAGCGACGGTATATACGTTTGATTTCCGTAGGCATGAGAATTTCTGTGTCTGGATGTCATAGCGGATCAAGGATTGATCGGAGTCGAAGAAAACATTTCCATCTTTGTCGCCGGCAATGAAGTGCGTCTGGTTACCTATCGGATTGGCGTTTTGGCGGTGAAATTCGGACGGTTTGTATGCTTTAGTCTGAACCCCGTCGTATATGCTGATTCCCTCTTCCGTTCCGAACCACATTCTACCCAAATTATCCTGGTAGATGGCCATAACAGAAAGTTGTGACAGGCCTTCCTGCATACCTATATGCTTGAAATAGATCGGGTATGTGCCGGAACAAAATCCTACAAGCAGTATGAGTGATATGATGATTCTTCTCATAGTATATAGTATATAACATTAGCAGTTCTGTTGTTTGAGGGGCTAAGGTAAAGATTTTTTTCCAAAAGCATTATCTTTGCAGGCATGAAAAAGCAAGCCTTCATTTTTTATCCGTTTTTATTAGTTCTCCTGTTGCTGTTGTTTGCCGGCGGACTGGTTTATGGCGCTGTCTCGATACCCGTTGAAAGTGTGGTGAATATATTGCTGGGAGAGGGAACGGAGCGACTTGCATGGCAGAATATTGTGTTGCAGAGCCGTTTTCCCCAGGCTGTGACGGCTTTGTTGGTAGGTGCTTCGCTGGCTGTTAGTGGATTGTTGCTACAGACATTGTTCAGGAATCCGCTTGCCGGTCCTTCTATATTGGGAATCAGTGACGGGGCCAATCTGGGAGTCGCTGCGATCATGCTCTATTTCGGCGGTTCGTTGAGTATGGTGACCGATTTGCCGATCAGCGGCTATCTGGCGGTTATCATGGCCGCATTTAGTGGTGCGGCCTGTATTTTGGGATTGATTATTTATTTCTCGGCGAAGGTGAAGAATAACGTCATGTTGTTGATTATCGGTATTATGATCGGTTATCTCGCTTCATCATTGATTTCGATTCTGAATTATTATGCATCGACAGACAAGGTGCATGCATTTGTGATGTGGGGATTGGGGAACTTCTCCGGGGTTTCCTTGCAACAGCTGCCTTATTTTGCAGGTTTTACCTGTATAGGATTGTTATTGGCCATTCTTTTGATCAAACCCCTGAATGCATTGCTCTTAGGAGAAATGTATGCTGCCAATTTAGGAATCAAGATCAGGCGGACGCGTATTCTGATCCTGTTGTGCACGGGGTTGCTTACTGCGACTACGACTGCCTTTTGTGGTCCGATCTCCTTTATCGGGCTGGCGGTCCCGCATGTCGCACGTTTGATGTTGGGCTCATCCAATCATAAGATGTTGGTTCCTGTAACGTTGTTGACCGGTTCTTGCATCGCATTGCTTTGTAATCTGCTGATGGTACTGCCGGGTACGCATAACATATTGCCGCTGAATGCCGTGACTCCGATGCTCGGTGCGCCTGTCATCATTTATGTAATTGTGAACCGGAAAAACATCCAATACTTTGACTGACCGATATATGACAAAAGTAGCTGCAATAGAAACAAAAGGACTTTGTATCGGTTACCTGCTGAAAGGCGGTAAGCGGAAAGTGGTCCATGAGGATTTGAACCTGCAACTCGTTTCGGGCGAGGTGACTTGTTTGTTGGGACTGAACGGTGCCGGTAAATCGACGCTGCTTCGTACGCTTTGTGGTTTTCAACTTCCACTCGGAGGGGAAATACGTTTGATGGGGAAGCCTCTTTCCGGTTATTCGCAGGCAAACTTTTCCTTGACTGTCGGTGTTGTACTGACGGAAAAGACTAATGCAGGAGGAATTACCGTCTATGAACTGGTTTCGTTGGGTAGGCATCCTTATACCGGCTTTTTCGGACAGTTGAAGAAGCGGGATCATGTTATCATTGAGCAATCGCTTGAAGCTGCCGGAATAGCTCATAAAGCCAATAACTATGTCTCGGAGCTAAGTGACGGTGAACGGCAGAAGGCTATGATTGCCAAGGCGCTTGCTCAACAGTGCCCGATTATCCTGTTGGACGAACCGACCGCCTTTCTGGATGTGACCAGCCGTATCGAAACAATGGTTTTGTTGCATCGCTTGGCTGTCGAGCAAGAGAAAGCGGTTCTGCTTTCTACTCACGACCTGGACCTGGCTATCCAAATGGGGGATTGCCTCTGGCTACAGGAGAAAGGACATCCGATGGCTTGCGGAACTCCCGAAGACCTGATTATGAGTGGAGCTTTTGAATCTTTTTTCGGTAAGGAGGGAATCGTATTCGATCCGGCAACCGGAAAGCTGAATACGGAAGCTCCTACGTCACCCATCGGTGTGGAAGGCGACTTTCTGACTTCTTATTGGGTAGGGAATGCTCTGATCCGTAATGGCTACCGTCCTTCGCCCGTAAAGGAAGGGCAGTTGAATATCACTTGCGAGAGCCCGCATGAACTGGTTGTGGCTTTCCCTGAGGGCTGCAAGGAAGAACTCCGGACGGTGGCGGAGCTTGTCTCTCTTATCAGCATGAGAAAAAGTTTTTATGGACATGGAAACAACGTTTCTCGCTTATGACAATAAATTTTTCCCGGTAGGAAATAAAAGTTTTGTTTAAGATTAAAAGGAATAAATATGGCAAACGAAATAACATGGCGGCTGGAGCATGAGAGGATCGGCCGGTTGTTGTTGCATTATGCGATACCGGCAGTGATCGGTACAATGGTGAATGCTCTTTATAATATTGTCGACCGTATCTTTATCGGTCAGGGAGTCGGTCCGCTGGCAATGGCAGGATTGACGCTGACATTCCCTATTCTGTTGTTCCTCCAAGCGTTTGGAATGCTCATAGGGGCGGGGGCTGCGACGCGTGTCTCCATCTATCTGGGACGGAGGGAGAATGAGATGGCGGAAAAGGTATTGGGGAATGCTTTCACCTTGACATTCATCATAACGCTTGCGACAGTAGTTCCCTGCATGATCTGGATGAAAGATTTATTACTGGCTTTCGGGGGAAGCGAACAGACCATCCCGTATGCACAGGACTATCTGAATATCGTGGTTCCGGGGACGCTCCTGACCTCCCTCAGTTTTGGCTTCAACGCTGTCATGCGTGCTTCCGGCTATCCGAAGAAAGCAATGTTTACCATGCTGATCGGGGCGATAACCAATGTGATACTTGATCCTATTTTCATTTTCTGGCTGGATATGGAGATTAAGGGGGCTGCCATTGCGACGATCATCTCGATGCTGCTCTGTACTCTTTTTGTCATGAACCATTTTGTCCAAAAAGACAGTATCGTCCGTTTCCATAAAGGGACGTTCAAGCTGGAAAAGCATGTGGTATGGAATATCCTGACGATCGGTGTTTCGCCTTTTGCCATGCAGTTGGCGGGAAGTTTGGTGGTGGTGATCCAGAACTATGCACTCAAACAGCATGGGGGAGACTTGGCATTGGGGGCAAACGGCATTATCACCAGTGTCGGAATGCTTTTGGTGATGCTGATTATCGGGATCGCGCAGGGGATGCAGCCGATTGTCGGTTTCAATTTCGGGGCAAAGAAATACGAGCGTGTCCAGGAAACGCTACGTCTGGTCATTATAACCGCTACCATTATCATGGGAGTCGGCTGCTTTTGTAGCGTGGCGTTTCCGAAATTGATCACCCGTGCCTTTACGAACGATCCTGATTTATTGGATGTGACGGCAAATGGCTTGCGGATCAGTTTGCTGGTATTTGTGGTCGTCGGTTCGCAGATCTCGATCAGCCAGTTTTTCCAAAGCATCGGGATTGCTTGGAAGGCTATGTTTTTGAGTTTAAGCCGCCAAGTCTTGTTCCTGATACCAGCGATGTTGCTGTTCTCCCGCTTTTGGGGGTTGGATGGTGTCTGGTATGCTGCTCCCTTCTCTGATTTTGTTGCGGCTGTAACTGCTTGGCTCTTTTTGTGGTATCATGTTAAAAACATGAAAAGTAAGAATTCGGATTGAACTTTTTAGTATCTTGTTTGTCATACTATATGAAAGTAGATTGATTAGGTTTCAACTAAAAGAATGAGAAGTATGAAAAGAGTATTATTATTACTGGCTGTCCTGCTATTTAGTGCAGGGACAATGATGGCCCAGCAGGATAAAGCTGCCGAGAAGGCCGCCAAGAAAGCAGAAAAAGAAGCGAAGAAAGCCGCCGAAGCAGCTGAACAGATGGCCTTGTTCGAACAAGGTGTACAAGCACTGAAGGAGAAAGATTTTGTATTGGAAGCCGAACGTGTCGAGTTTAAGCGTGGACAATTCGTCTATGTGACCCCGAGCACGAACTTTGTTTCCATGAAAGGTGACCGGGCGACTATCCAGTTGGCTTTCAATACTGCCGCTGCCGGCCCGAACGGGATCGGGGGGATAACGGTCGATGGCAGTGCTTCAAATATAGAGATGAAAACAGACAAAAAAGGAAATGTTACGTTTAGTATGATGGTACAAGGTGTTGCAGTCTCCGCCAATGTGACAATCCGTATGGTAAAAGGCACGAACAAGTGTACGGCAACTGTGAGTCCGAACTTCAACAGCAACCGTATTTCGTTTACCGGTTATCTGTATCCGTCGGATCAGTCCAACGTGTTTAAGGGACGTGCCATCTGACGTGTAGATTCTTTTGTTCAGAAAAAGCTGCTTTCGGAAAGGGAAGCAGCTTTTTTTATGCAACGTATTTTATATCTTTGTCCGTCAAAATATCATAAACATAAAAGTCATGCAATTAGCAATAGATCAGAAAGACATAGATAAGTTCCTGATGGTGGGTGACAAGGTGCTTATCAAGCCGAAGAACCCGCAGAGTCAGACAAAATCCGGATTGTATCTGCCGCCTACCGTCCAGCAGGAGAAGATTCAGAGCGGCTATATCATCAAGGTCGGTCCCGGCTTTCCACTTCCTTCCCAGAGCGAGGAGCATGAAGTATGGGAAAAGAAAACAGAAGGTGAGGTGCATTATCTTCCTTTGCAGGCGCATGAAGGCGATTTGGCTGTATTTCTACAGAATGCGGCTTACGAGATCAATTTTAATGAAGAGAAGTTCCTGATCGTCCCTCATTCGGCTATTTTGATGTTGGTTCGTGACGAAGGTTTGTTCGAATAACTCCTTTTTGTTTGGCAAAATACTGTGCTATCCAGTTTTTTGATGTATTTTTGCAACCAAATCAACAAGACTAACTATCAATAGTAGCGATTATAATGAATAAAATTGTAAGTAAAGAACATTTCTCTGCCAACGTAGTGAAACTGGAAGTGGAAGCACCTTTGATTGCTCGCTCCCGTAAGGCAGGCCACTTTGTTATCGTGAAGGTGGGTGAGAAAGGTGAACGCATTCCCCTCACCATTGCCGGAGCTGATACGACGAAAGGAACTATCACACTCGTGATCCAGGCTGTAGGAGGTTCGTCAAAAAAGATATGCGAACTGAATGCCGGTGATTATATTACCGATTTGGTCGGCCCGCTGGGGCAAGCCACCCATATCGAGAAAGTAGGCACGGTTGTGTGTGCCGGCGGTGGTGTCGGTGTGGCTCCTTTATTGCCGATCGTGGAGGCTTTTCATAAGGCGGGCAACCGTGTGATTGTAGTGCTGGCCGCCCGTACGAAGGATCTGGTTATCTTGGAAGAGCAGATGCGCGCCAACTCCGATGAGGTGATCGTGATGACAGACGACGGTTCTTACGGTACAAAAGGTTTGGTGACGAATGGCGTGGAAAGTGTGATCAACCGTGAAAAGGTGGATTTGTGCGTCACGATCGGTCCGGCCGTCATGATGAAATTCGTCTCTGCCCTGACGAAGAAATACGAGATCCCGACAGTCGCCTCTTTGAATACGATTATGGTGGACGGGACCGGAATGTGCGGCGCTTGCCGTATTACGGTCGGAGGAAAGACGAAGTTCGTCTGTGTGGACGGACCGGAATTCGATGCTCACCAAGTAGATTTCGATGAGATGCTGATGCGCCTCGGTGCTTATAAAGATATTGAAAAGAAATAACGAAACCACAGTAAACAAATGACAACAGAAGAACTGATCGCTGCCCGTCGTGCCGAACCGTGGAGAGAAGCACTGCGTAAAAGCAAAAAAAATAAGGAACGTACGGATATCCCCCGTGTAGAAATGAATGAGCTGGATGCGGAATACCGCAGCCATACCCGCCTCGAAGAGGTAAACCTCGGATTGACGAAGGAGCAGGCCATGCAGGAAGCCCAGCGTTGTCTGGACTGTCCGAATCCGACCTGTATGCAAGGATGTCCGGTAAGTATCAATATCCCGACGTTTGTGAAGAACATCGAGCGGGGAGAGTTTCTGGAAGCAGCCAGAGTGCTGAAGGAAACAAGTGCATTGCCGGCTGTCTGCGGCCGTGTATGTCCGCAGGAAAAACAGTGCGAAAGCAAGTGCATTCATCTGAAGATGGGTAAACCGGCTGTCGCTATCGGTTACTTGGAACGTTTTGCCGCTGATTATGAACGGGAAAGCGGAAACATTTCCATCCCGGAAGTAGCGGAAAAGAACGGCATTAAGATTGCCGTTGTCGGTTCAGGTCCCGCCGGCCTTTCATTTGCCGGTGATATGGCAAAGCGTGGCTATGACGTGACGGTGTTCGAAGCTTTGCACGAAATCGGTGGTGTGTTGAAATACGGTATTCCCGAATTCCGCCTGCCGAATAAGATTGTGGATGTAGAGATTGAAGGGCTGCGCAAGATGGGTGTGAAGTTCATGACAAACTGTATTGTCGGCAAGACAATCAGTTATGACGATCTGCATGCGGATGGTTTCAAAGGAATCTTCGCTGCCAGTGGCAGATCGG
>ERZ791605.991-NODE-991-length-16138-cov-3.130324_pt1 | contig 16138 bp, 9 predicted proteins | sample MGYA00509965_ERZ791605 | MGnify/ENA primary metagenome ERZ791605 (study PRJEB30046, sample SAMN00791923) | human gut metagenome | study: EMG produced TPA metagenomics assembly of the A metagenome-wide association study of gut microbiota in type 2... | reverse complement strand
CTAAAAGCCCAATTACACCTAATAATAATAAAGATACGAAATCTCTTTTTAATACTTTAAATATATTTCGTTCATAGAAAAGATAAGTAATAACTAGAAGAATTATACCGCTGGCAAGTAAGCGTGTATTAACAAGCCATTCAGGTGTGAAATATTCACTACTTATCAAATATTGAACTAAAATTCCTACAAGACCCCACATCGCAGTAGAAGATAATACCATTAAAATACCTTTTAAATGATTGCTCATTGCATACCTCCGTTGTTTTTCCTATTGTTAATATTTTGGTATAATAAAAATAATGATATTTAAATGAGAAAGAGGTGTAATTTATGGAGATTTTTCATAATGATTGGGCTGAATTTTTAAATCCAGAATTGAAGAAACCATATTATTTAGAACTTCGTAAATTTTTAGTAGATGAGTATAAAACGAGACAGATATTTCCAGACATGTATGATATTTTCAATGCTCTCCATTACACAAGTTATCATGATACAAAAGTCGTGATTTTAGGTCAAGACCCTTATCATGGTGATGGTCAGGCACATGGACTTAGTTTTTCTGTAAAACCTGGAGTAAAAGTTCCACCTTCACTTGTGAATATTTTCAAAGAGTTAAAAGAAGATTTAGGCTGTGAAATACCAAATAATGGTTGTTTAAAACCATGGACACAGCAAGGTGTATTATTACTAAACACTGTACTTACAGTGAGAGCACATCAAGCGAATTCTCATCGTAATATGGGTTGGGAAAAATTCACAGATAGAATTATTGAAATCTTAAATGAACGTGAAAAACCTATAGCTTTTATTTTATGGGGAGCACCTGCTCGCAAAAAGAAAAAAATGATTACTAATCCGAAGCATTTCATCGTAGAGTCTGCACATCCAAGTCCATTATCTGCATTTAATGGATTTTTTGGCAGTAGACCATTTTCTAAGGTAAATGCTTTTTTAGAAGCTGTGGGTGAAAAACCTATAAATTGGCAAATTCCTAATCTATGATTAATTTTGCCATATCATCTGGCATAGGACTGGAGATACAAATTTCTTCATGGGTAAAAGGGTGATTGAATTTTAATTTATAAGCATGAAGGGCATGGCGAGCGATTAAATCCAATTTACCACCATAAAGGTCATCTCCTAATAATGGATGACCAAGATAAGACATATGCACACGTATTTGATGTGTTCGCCCTGTTTCTAGCCATAGTTCAATTAAAGAATAATTTTCAAATTCTTTGATTACGCGATAATTGGTGATGGCATGTTTGCCTTCATCATTGACTTCATGCAGAATGATACTATTTTTTTTTCTGCCAATAGGTGCATTTATCTGCCCTTGTTTTTGTGAGAGTTTTCCATGAACTAATGCATAGTAATATCTTTGAAATTTTTGGTGGTTATTGGCTAATTGATGTTGTAATTGTGGCATTTTAGCAAAAACGACGAGGCCGGAAGTATTTCTATCAAGACGATAAAGTGGATGACAGCCTACATTTTGATTAGTTTTAGCAAAATGATACATCACGCCATTAGCTAGAGTATGAGTATTTTCAAATGTCAATGGGTGAGTGAGCATACCAGTTATTTTATCTACGATTAAGAAATAATCATCTTCAAAGACAATATTTAAGGGTATTTGTATAGCTTCTACTTTGGAAGTTACAGGAAGATTGTATTCAATGATGTCATTTGGTTTTACTGTTGCTTGTGTAGCACGAACTTTTTGACCATTTACGAAAAATTCATCTTGTCGCTTGATTTTTTTCCATAATGTAGAAGATATATTTTCATGGCGTTTTAAGTAATCTTTAGCTAATTGCTCTTTGACATATGCTTTGACGATATATTTAATCATAGATACTCCTTAAGATTTATTGACATCTTTGATTTTTCTATAGGCAGTGTAAACAGCGGTGATTACACCTAAGATGATGCCAATTAAAGTGAAAATAGGTGTAGAGTCAAAGTAGATATCAGCTTTTTGCCCCAAGAAAATACAAACGCCAATAGTGATTACAAAGTGGAAACCAATGCCAGATACAAAGGTAAAAGTTTCCCAAGTTGATTTTGGTGCCATAAAATACCTCTTTTCTAAGTTAATAAATTTAAATAAAAGGTTGTGATTTTTAATGAATAAAACAATAAAAGCAATTTATTTATTGATGATGTTATTGATTGTAAATACTTGTGTAGCTTTCGCTCAAAGTGAAGAAAAGAATACACAAACATATAATTGGCAAGCCTTTGATATTGGACCTGCAGAAGATTATAATTATGCCTTTGATACAAATAGCATAAAATATGCAAGAAATGAAGACGGTTCTATCAATAAGAATATCATTATTTATCAGGAAAAGAAAATAAATAATGTGCCAATGTCTTCAGAATTTAATTATTATACAATCACTCAATGTAAGTTGAATATAGAACAGACTTCTATTTGTTTTGGTGATGAATCTTATTATACTAAAAAAGATAAATTCCGTTGGACTGATACACCAATGTATTTGACATGGATTACAGTTAGCCGTGATTCCATCGGTGGATTGCGCTTTATACAAATTGTGGAATATGCTAGAGCCCATGATGATATTTTAACAAGTAGAGCATAATTGTGAATTTATAATTTAATGATTAATAGAAAATAACCCTCAATAGTTGTTTTATTGATAACTGTTGAGGGTTATTTATTTTGAGTTATTTTATTTATTTAAAACAAATTTTTCAATGGCTTTAGCTACACCATCATTATCGTTTGTATCAGTTACATAATCTGCGATAGCTTTTACTTTATCAATGCCGTTTTCCATAGCAACGCCAAGACCGGCAGCTTTAATCATAGTGTAATCATTGCCTTGGTCGCCACATGCCATAGTTTCGGATTGTTTGATATTTAAATAATCAGCAAGATGTAATAATCCAGCACCTTTATCTACATCTTTATGAGTGATTTCTAAGAAGAAAGGAGCGCTTTTAAATACATTGAAATCTTCTTTAATCCATGCAGGAAGTTTAGCGATAGCTTCATCTAAAATTTCTGGTGGATCAATGAACATAACTTTGATGATATCTTCTTCATCTGTGATATCTGTTAAAGGATTGATGATGTTGATATCAATTTGATTGATACTAGCTTCATGTTCTGTATATTGGCTAGTTTCGTTAGTGATTAAGCCACGATTAGGAGAGAAGGCTTGGCAATGTACGCCTAATTCTTGAGCTAATTTAAATAATTTTTTATAATCTGAGCCTTTTAAAATACATTTAGATACTGCTTCACCAGTTTTTGCATCAACGATTAAAGCACCATTGAAGCTTAAAACATATTCGCCTTCATGAATTAAATCTAATTCTTTAAGTGGTGGTTGAAGTCCAGCAAGTGGTCTACCAGAAGCGAGGACAATTTTTACACCTAAAGCTCTAGCTTGAGCTAAAGTTTCTTTTGTTCTATCAGTGATTTGTTTGTCAGAATTAAATAAAGTGCCATCCATATCAAGGGCTATTAATTTATACATTAAAAATCTCCTTTTATACGTTTATAGTTATTTGATTTAGTTAATTGTATAACTAAAGCTACATTTTTATCAAGCTAGCATCATGAAAAAGATAGAGATATTTTTCTTTAATCGGTTTTCGCATGATTTCACTGGCTGCTTGAGCATAAAGTTCTATTTGCATGGCATATTTTGCCTTAGCTTCTGTTTGTGTGCAATTATCTGTTTTATAGTCCAATAAAATCAAGCCATCATCTTCTTCTACTAATAAGTCGATAATACCTTGGATAAAGATAGTATCATTATCTTCGGCTTGAGGATAATAAACTTGAGCATTAATCATGCGGTTAAAAGCTAATTCTCTTTGCAGTGATTTTGCTTTTTGAATGCGCATGCCTAGCGGTGAAAATAAAAATTCACGGATATTTTTACGGTAGATTTTATTTATATGTTGTTTATCAATTATTTCTCTATCAGCTAAATTTTGAAGTTGGGCTAATATGCCTTTATCAGATAAATCGCCGTGAAAATCTAAATGTTGCATCACTGTATGCATCAAACTACCGTATTCTGTAGCAGTCATTTTCGTTTGTTTTTGCAAGAATTGTGGTCGTTTAAAGCTAGTTTCAGCAAATAGTCTTTGAGCATTATCATCTTGAGGAGCATAATCGGTTGAAGCAAATTGCTGTTTGATTTCAGTAACGGATAATTTTGCTGGAATGGATAATGCCTCTTGATGAGGATAAGACCAATTCAATAATTTATCAATATTATCTTTTTGCTTTGTAGCTGGCAATGGCTGTAATTTTTTTACTTTATTGATGATATCTTCGTTTACAGTGGAAATTGTAGTTTTATCTGTGATATCTAATGAGTTGATTAGGGAAATTTGCCATTGTGAAGGATCATCTAATAAAACAGCACTTTCATTTGTAGCTGATTGACGTAAGACTAAGCCGTCTTTATGGCGAGCAATAGTAGGAGCTAGCCAATCTAAATATGATTTTGCCTGCATGATGAAATAATCAGGTAGCGTTTTTGTCATCGTTTGCAATTGAGAACAAGCATATTGAGCAAATTTTTCCATATTGCGAACAGTACCTGTGAGTATGAGCTTTTCACGAGCTCTAGTCATAGCTACGTATAATATACGCATTTCTTCAGCTTTGTACTCTTTGACGATTTGCTGAATGATAGCTTGGCGAGATAAATTTTGATAGCGATAGTGATGTTTGACATCATTTACATAAAGACCTAAGCCGAGTTTTTTATGAAAGAGAACACTTTCTTGAACATCTTTAAGATTGAATTGTTTGCCGATATCAGCAAGAATTACTACAGGAAATTCAAGACCTTTGCTCTTATGAATACTCATGATACGCACTACATCTTCACTATCACTTAGATTTCTAGCTACGGCTAAATCATTTCCCATATGTTGCATTTTATGGATAAAACGCAAGAAGCGGAAAAGACCGCGGAAAGAAGTCTGCTCATAATTGAAAGCTCGGTCATAGAGCGCTCTTAAATTCGCTTGGCGTACAGAACCTTCAGGCAAGCCACCTACATAATCATAATATCCTGTATCATTGAGCAATAGCCAAATCAATTCAGGTACGCTATGACTGCGGGCATAATCTCGCCAATAGTGCAATTTAGTGAGAAAATCATTTACTTTAATCTGCAATTTAGCAAATACTTTTTTGTCTATAGGAAGTAATTGTTCTTGTAGCTCATTAATAGATGTCATGAATAATAAAGTTTCATACATATTTAATTGCGGATTGATGAGGCGGATATGAGCTAAATCTTCAACGGTGAAATTAAATATAGGTGAGTACAAAATCGCAGTCAGTGGTATATCTTGTTGCGGATTGTCAATTATTTGCAATAATGAAAGCATGATGCGAACTTCTGTTTCTTGGAAATATCCCGTTTCGATAGTGGCATATACAGGAATATTATCTTCGCGAAGTACATCAGCTAATATCTTAGCTTTATCTTGAACAGAACGCAGTAGGATAACGATATCTTTCCATTTTATAGGGCGATAAGTCTTTTTATTTTTATCAAAGACAAGTGGCTGTTTATTCATCAATTCTTTTATGCGAAGAGCAATATATTTAGCTTCAGCTTGAAAGCCTTGTACAGTGTCTTCATTATCACTATCGTCATTATCATTTAAAGTTAATTTTTGCTGTTTATCCAATAAAGTTAATTCAATTGGTGATTTTAAAGTCAAAAATTCACTTTGAGGATAATCAAAACCGTAGTATAAGGCTTCATCTTTGCCATAAGATAATTCTCCAGCTTTTGTGGTCATGATTTGAGAAAAGATGAAATTGACGCCATCAAGGATTTCCTTGCGACTGCGGAAGTTTTGGGCTAAATCAATGCGAAGACAATTTTCTTCATGAGGGTATTGATGATATTTAGCTAAGAATAATTCTGGCTCAGCTAAACGGAATTTATAAATACTTTGTTTTACATCGCCGACAAAAAATAAATTTGGTTTAGTGCGTGAAGCGATTAGATTTAAAATAGCTTCTTGAACTCCGTTTGTATCTTGGTATTCATCGACCATGATTTCTACATATTTTTCCTGTAGTGTCTGGGCGATTGATGAAGGTATCAGCTTTTCAGCAGTGGAATTTTCTTCAGCGAGCAATTTCAAAGTGAAATGTTCAAGGTCGGAAAAATCGACTAAAGAGCGTTCATTTTTAGCTTTACTAAAAGCTTGAGAAAATTCTATGGTTATATTACATAAGCTATTGGCTTGTTTATACAATTGAGGCATATCGGAGAGTGTATCTTCAATAGTCTGCGTAAAATAATGCTCTTTTAATTGCTTGATGATTTTCTTAGTTTCATCACGAAGAGCGGAGATGGTAGCTTTATCTTCTTCATTTACAGAGAATTTTTTAGAAATTCGCAGAGCTTTAAATTTAAATTCATTGATTAAATTAAAAAAATCCTGCCATGAAGTGTCGATTAAATTATTTAAATCATAAAGAAAAGCTAAATCTTCATTGGCAATATCTGCATAAGGTGGTAAGTTTAAATCTGTAGCTAATTGATACATCTTCTGGCTATTGTCTATGGCTATATTTAAACCATCTTTGACATTGTCTTTGATTATCTGTAGCCATGGGCAATCATTGAGTTCATCAGCATTATTGATTTGAAAATATGAAGGTAGAGCTTTCAGCCATTGTAGAGGAAAAGGCTGACTGCGAGAGTATTCATATAGCTTTAAGATGATATCATAGGTGCTATCATCGCCACGTTCATTGCCATAGGTGTCAGTGAATTCTAGAAAGTCTTCATTATCATCTTTGTCATAATTCGTTTCAAAGAGTTCTTCAAGTACATCGAGTTTTAATAATTCAATTTCTTGAGGATTAGCAAGACGAAATTTAGGATCTAAGCCTAATTGATGGAAATATTGGCGAATGATATTTTGACAAAAAGCATGAAGTGTGGAGATTGAAGAAGCGTTTAATAATACGAGTTGACGTTCTTTATCTTTAACGGATAATTTCTCTGTGATGGCACTGGCGATACGTTCACGCATTTCAGCTGCGGCTGCATTAGTGAAGGTAACGACAAGTATTTGATTGATGTCGCAGGTTTTATTTACAATGCGTTGAATTACACGCTCTACTAATACAGAGGTTTTCCCTGAGCCAGCAGCTGCGGCTACGAGGATATTTTTATCATAAGTATTTATAGCTTGTTGTTGCTGTGCTGACCAAGGCATGGAATTCCTTCTTTCTGTTTTAATTTTTCGATGATTTCCTCGTCGTTGAGTTGATTTATTTCTCGATAATTATAGCCGGAGATATATTTATCAAAGCGACAGATAGCGATATATGGACAGTATTTGCAAGCCGTTTCATCTTTTAATTTATACGGTGCAATATCAGCATTGCCCTTTAAGATTTCACTGCCAGCTTCTTTTAAAGTATTTTCGATATGTTTCATCAATAAATCGAATTCTTCTGCTGTTTTTACATAGGAACGACTTTGAGCGGAGATATCATCTTGATTTTTATTTAAACGTACTTTGATAAAATTAGAAGAGTCATCAATTTTTTTGATGATTTCTGGATCTGCTAGTATCCATCCAGGCATACGCATTTTCTTTTCAATTTCTGTTTTAATTTGTTGAACGGATAATTTATTAGTACCTGTGATGATAGGCGTTTTTAAAAAGTAATATAAAATACCAGCAGGAATGGCATTTTCCATATTATATAATTGCAAAGTAGTATTTTGAGCCACTAAAAGATAAGTCAAAAGCTGTAATTTCAAGCCATAATATACTTGCAGTAGATTAATAAAAGCATTGCCTGATTTATAGTCAATGACTAGATAGTAATTATCATTAAAATCAATGCGGTCAATCTGCCCAATGATTTCTATTTTGTGATTATCTTCATCTGTAAATAATAAAGGAGGCATAGAGCTATTAGCACCGAAATCCTGCTCTAGAGCTTTAGGTGAAAATTCACTGTGTTTGGCAAATTCTACTAGACGCATCAAAGAATCAATGGATAATTGCTCAATTCTCTGCAAAAGATGTCTATAGCGATTGGAGCTTAAGAGAATTTCATTTTGCAATTTAGGAGCAATCGTCTTGATGATTTGTTTGCAAATTTGTTGACATTGTTCATAAGTTACATCTTGCCATGATATTTGTCGCTTCACGAGGATTTCTCCAAATTGGTGCATGATAGCGTGGAGTAAAATCCCTAAATCTGGAGCGGCAAATTTAAATTCTTTGCGTTCTTGCAAATTTAGAGCATAATGAGCAAAATGTTTGAATGGGCAATTAAAAAATTGTTCAAAGCGTGTTACACTGCCACGAAGTGTTTTGCGTTTCGTATATAATTTACTAGCTAAATCAGCTGGTAATACAGGTTTTGGTGCTTGGGCGAAAATACTTTGTAGTGCCGTAGATAAAGGCACATCAGCAGTTAAGAGATAATTATAAACATCTTGCCAAAATGACGCTAAATCTTCACCATCACGAGCTTGGCGAAGAGCGGAAGTTAAATGGCTAAGTGTCTTTCTTGTTGTAGATACTTGCATGGTCTTTATCGCAAATGAGCTATCTAAAGGATTTTCTTCTAGCGTAAAATCACTTGGATAAGAGATTATTTTATCTAGAGGAATAGCTGTGAACTTTGCTTTAGGCAAAATCTTTTGCAATCTAGTTATCAAGATGGATTTATTCAGTCCAGCTCCTTCGCCATCAGCTAGAGCATAAGATACCCAAAGATAATCTGTAGCTAAGGAAAAGCCTTTGTAGAGAAGATATCTTTCGGCAAAATTATCTTCCATTGTACCGCTAGAGATATTCAGCCCTAGACTTGCCATCAATAAACGTTCAGCATCACTTAAAATACCTTCTGTTTTACTATGGCGAGGCATGATTTTTTCATTAGCACCTAAAATATAAATAGCTTTTTTGTTGTTTAAAGTATTATGTTCAAATGGTGCAAGTGTAACATAATCATATCCAGGTGGTATCAAAGCAATCTGAATACTATCTAAGCCATCATTGATTAATTTTAAATAATTTTCAAGATTGATATAATCTTTGCCACATGTCTGCACTAATTGATCCATCAATTCAATGATGTTATCCCAGATTTGATGATGTTCTTTGGCAAGAGCAATATCATTTTGCTCTTGGGCTATTTTTTCCCATAATTGTAATTGAGTTGGTATTTGTAAATCAAGCAGAAAATCATATAGGGCAAGCGTATATTCCTCGATAGTCTGCGAATTTTGGCAAGCAGTATAGAACTTCTCTAAAGGAGCGACTAAACTGCGTCTAGTTAAATTTATAGCAGTGAAATTAGCTTCTTCTTCTAAATCTGTGCCCATAGAGTCAATCTGTTTATGATGAGAAAAACGCCAATCGCTTTCTTCACACCAACGATTGCGACCGCGAAGACCAAAAGCTAAGACATAATTTTCCAATTTATCAATGGCTTTGCGAGCGATAGCTTTTTGTTCTGTTAAATTTAATTCTATTTCATCTGTATTTTCTTTGAGATTTTTAAGCGTTTGCAAATATTTATCATTGAAGAAATCAGTCTTAAAAGCTCGAAATAGTGGTTCATATTGCCATGTAGAAATAGCTTCTAGGCTAGAGCGGATTAATTCAGCTAGAGGATGATGAGCAGTTTGTCGCTTGCTATCGCTGAAATAAGGAATATTAAAATCATTCAAGACTGCTTGTAATAATTCGCTATAATCTTCACTACTGCGGATTAAAATACCGATATCATAATGGCGATAATTTTCTTCGCGACATAGACGTAAAATATCGCAGGCAACAGCTTCACATTCCAAACGGCGGTTAGGTGCTTCGACTATTTGAAGACCGCCAGTATAATTTTTTTTCGTCAAAGGGAATTTAAATAATTGTTCTTCGATAAAGGCTAAATCTTGTTGTTTATGGCGGTAATTTGCTGTAAGTGTAGTTATTTTTGTAGGTATAGCTAATTTTTTAGCCATATTATTTATCTGTTGAAATACATTGAATTGACGATGAAACAAAGCAGTAGGTGCTTCATGTTCAATATCATTTAAATTATTGATGCATAATGTTAAATGAATATCGCTAGCTAAAGCTAATATTTGTTCGACTACGCGAAAATGTTGAGGATTGAAAGCATCAAAACCATCTATCCAGATTTCAGCATCTTGAAGCCATGTACATTCAGGTAATTTTTTGATCGCAAGTTCCATCATATCCTCGCTATCGTGATAGCGACCAGCCATCTGTTCATCAAGACCAGCGTAAATAGAAGTTAAATCGCTCAATTTTTGTTTGAGTGAATCATTATCAATAAGCGTTAAAATATCTTGCAAAGTAGTAACGCTGATACCAGAAGTTTTGAATTCTTCAATGATTTGTGATACAGAAGCTGTGAAATGATGTTGGTGAGCAGCTTTGGCTAAAATAGAGAGTTTTGTAGAACTTAAAACTCTGGATAATAATAATTCCTTGCCGATTTCATTGAGATGTGGATGGAGTATCCCACCGCAACGCATTAATACTTGATAGGCAAGTCTGCTCATGCCCAAGACGTAAGCTCTAGTAAAACCGCCATAATCTTTTAACTCCAAAGCTAATTGACGTTCAATCGCAAAAGTCATATGGTCAGGCAATAATATAACTAGAGGTTTCCCTGTCGGTGAATGGATTAATTTTTCTTTAATGGCATTTAAACAAGCTGTGGTTTTGCCACTTCCTGCTCTGCCAATGATGAATTCTAACATAAGATTACCTCACAAATTTATCAAAAATATATTGGCTTAATTATATCATAATCAAGTAAAATCACTGCTTCGTTTAGCAGTAAAAACGACTTCTTATTGACAAGTGAAAAATATTTGTATATATTACTGTCTTGTCATCTGTTAATATTTGATGTATAATATCAAAAAATATTTAATAAGGGGTAAGTTAAATGGTGTTATTAAATTTATATCAAAAGCTGTATAAGCTAAAAATTTATTTATCTTCTTAGAAAAATAAATTTACATAAACAACTTTTAAACATATTAAGGAGTGGAATTGATGTTATTACAAAGATTGGAAGCTTTACCAGTAGGTAGTTTCCATTATAAATTATTAGTTATCACAGGTCTTGGTTGGTTATTTGATGCAATGGATACAGGGCTTATCGCCTTCGTATTACCTGTACTTGGTAAAGAATGGGGCTTGTCCGCTGGACAGATGGGGGCTATCGGCTCTATCGGTCTTGTTGGTATGGCAATAGGGGCAGTAATCGCAGGCTCTATCGCTGATAAATTCGGTCGTAAAGCTGTATTTTCCGCAACAGTAATTTTGTACAGTATAGCCACAGGACTTTGTGCAGTTTCATGGAGTTATGAATCCTTGTTGATTTTCCGCTTCTTCGTTGGTTTTGGTCTAGGCGGTGAACTTCCAGTAGCGGCGACACTCATGTCTGAATATGCGCCAACTAATTTACGTGGTAGATTTATCGTCTTATTAGAAAGCTTCTGGGGCGTGGGCTGGATAGCAGCTGCTTGTATCGCTTACTTATTCATCCCTGTTTATGGTTGGCATTATGCTTTTATCATTGGTGCTTTGCCTGCTATTTATGTATTTTTCATTCGTTTGCATATGCCTGAATCTGTAAGATATTTATTATCTAAAGGCAAAGTAGAAGAAGCTCAAAAAATCGTAGATGATTTAGAAATGCGTCTTGGTGTTAAATATAAAGGCGATTTAAAAGTAACAACTGATGATACACCTACAGAAAAACCAAAATTAAAAGATTTATGGTCTGGTAAATATTTAGCAAGAACAATCATGCTTTGGATTGTATGGTTTGGTATTGTTTATAGTTATTATGGAATTTTTACATGGCTTCCTGCTATCGTTTATCAGCAAGGTTTTGCCTTTGTAAAAACTTTTGAATATGTGCTTTTAATTACCTTTGCTCAGCTTCCTGGATATTTCTGTGCAGCATGGCTAGTGGATAAATTAGGCAGAAAATATACATTATCTTTATTCTTATGTATGAGTGGTGTAGCAAGTTATTTCTTCGGACAAGCTCAAAGTGCAGAATTGATTATCTTCTGGGGCTGTGTGATGTCCTTCTTCAATCTTGGTGCATGGGGTGTTGTTTATACTTATACACCAGAACTTTATCCAACAGCTATCCGTGCTATGGGTAGTGGTTGGGCAGCAGGTGTCGGTCGTATCGGTGGTATGGCTGCTCCACTTGTTGTAGGTATGATGATAGAAGCTGGCAGTGATATGCATACTATTTTCTATATGTTTGCTAGTGTATTTATCATTATTGCTGTAGCAGTATTTGCTTTAGGTGTAGAAACTAAGCAGAAAAACTTAGAAAATATTTAAATATAGATTTTATTAAAGCCTTAGTATTTTTTTACTAAGGCTTTTTTATAAATTTTTATTTTTGCTTATTAGGGCTATTTTAAATATTAATGAGAATTTTCAATAAATTCACTTAGTATTACAATATATGATAGTAGAAAAATTTTTACGATGATACATAATGCAAATTAGGAGAAAAATTATGAGCAAAAAACAAAAATTAACAAAATCTATTTTATGTGCTGTGATGGCAGCTAGTGTAGTAAGTATTTCAGGAAATGCTTTTGCATATACTGCAATAGATCCAGATCAAAATCAAGGTCTCATTTATAGTGATGATGGAAAAGATTTAGGCACTATTCAAGACAGAGATATTATAGCAACAGATGATATGGCTTTAGAAGCAGGAGATAATGGTTTAAGTGCTGTACAGCTTAAAAACTCTGGAACAAAATTAATTTTAGATAATGTTAATATACATGGTGGTGTAAGTGTACGTAATGGTGCAGAATTAACATTACAAAACTCAAATGCTGAAGCAGGTGCTTATTATACAGATGGACATCTTAATGGAGGCACTGATTTTAAAACTGAAGGTGGTACCTTTAACGTAATTAATTCCAATGTAAATTCCACTGTATATGCTAGTGGTAGTGATGATGGAAATAATACAAAGGGAATATTAACATTTACTAATTCTAATGTAAATGCAGATAAAAATGATTATGAACAGGGCTCTATAGTAGCAGAGGGTAATGCTGAAATTATTTTAAATGGTAATAAAGATAATACTTATGAAGTAGGAACATTTATAAGAGCATTATCTAGCGAAGATAATAAATATAATGGTAAGATTGAAATTAATGGTGGTACTTTAATTGCTGATAATTTAAGAGCTTTGGTAGATGGCTCGTTAGTTACACCTGATGAATATGGAGATACTGAACAAGAGGATGTAGATGCGTTAAAAGCTCATATTTTAAAAGGTGGTATTGTTTTACAAAATGAAGGTGTAATTCAAACAAAAACAGGTCAAATTTTCGCTAATGGTATAGATACTACAAGTGATGCTACAGTACTTGCTTCTAAAGATAGTGGAAAAGTAACAAATGACTATATTAAATATGAAGGTGGAACGATAAACTTTACTGATATTAAATATAGTCAAGATTATTTGGATAGTGCCAAAAAGAATATGGCAGATGTAGGTAAAACTAATATTAATATGTTGGGAACTCTTGTTGATGAAAAAGGCGAAGTAGTAGAAGATATTACTGTTGATCAAGCTGTAGAAAATGGAAATGTTCATGTAGATACACCCGTAAAAGCAAATGAAAATATTTCATCTTTAGTAGTTGGTAATGGTACAACAGATGGAGAGACACAATATTCTAATGGTAGTTTTGTTGCTTCTCAAATAAAAGTTGGAGAAAATACAAATACTATTGCCATTAAAGATGGACAAACACTTGGTTTAGGTGGTAAAGGTGGAGAACTTGTAACTGGTAATAAAGATAATTTAACAGTTACTGTTGATGATACAGATAGTTCATTGACTTTAGGTAGAGAAGGTTATAATTCTGAAAATACTTTAACTGCTAATGTATCTATAAATCAAGGAAGTTTAAATTCAGTATCTAGTGCAAATACAGTTAATGGTAATGTAGAATTAGATGCTAATACTCAAGCAAATATTATAGGTAATTCTTCTTTGGTAGTTAATGGAAAATTAACTGCAAATGAGGGGGCTAATATTAATATTGGTGATAAAAATAGTGCAGGAACTTTGATTAGTGAAAATACTAATTTAAATGGTGCAGTAGTATATCTTGATCCAATATACAAAGATGGAAATACTATAACAGATGGTTCTAAAGCTGGTTTAGTATTTGGTAGTGAAGAAGCAGGCAATTTAAATAAAATTGATGGTAAATTAGTTGTAGCGGAAAATTCCACTTTATCATTAGGAACAACAGATACAGCTATAGCAGAAAATGCTTTCGCTAAAACAGGTTTAACTTGGGGTAATGGAGATAATGATGTTTTAGCAGCAGCATATATTAATGCACCACAAGATATTTCAGGTGGCGTTTTAGTTGTAGATAAAAATGCAACTAAAGATAGTGCTGGTTCCTTAAATAATGGTACTGTAAAATTTGCCAATAATTCCTTATTAATGGTTAATGGAGAAGCTTTAACTGATGGTAAAGTGGCAATTTCTGGCGTAACAGATGCTCAAATTGCTCAAAATACAGAAGGTAAACAAGATGGTGCAAAACTTTATATAGATAATGCTAAAAATGAACAAAGTTATACTATTTTAGATGGTAATGTAACATCTAAATGGTCTGATGATAACGTTGTTTCTGATAATATTTTATTAGGATTTAGCAGTGGTGAAACAGCAAATACTTATACAGCAAGATATCAAAATGTAAAAGATATTTTTGGAGATACTGTAGTAGCTGATGAATTAATTGATAAGACTTTGCAAACAAATGATGAAAAACAAAAATCAAGTGCGGCATATAAATTCTTCAATCAAGCAGCAAGTGATCATTATAATTTAAATAAAGATAGTAAGGCTACAGCTCTAAATAGCGTATTTAATATGGGAGAACTTGCAGGTGTAAATTATGCCACATATAGTATGAGCAATACAATGACAGATTCTGTAGCAGATCATTTATCTATAGCTGTACATGGTGATCAAGATAGTGATGTATGGGCAAAATATATTCATAATAAAGAAGATATTAATGATATAGAATTAGCTGGTCTTACAGCTGATTATGATGCTACATTTAATGGAATTGTTGTAGGTAGTGATTTTTATAAAAATGGTAAATCTACAGTAGGTGTGGCTTTAAGTTATGCAGATGGTGATATCAGTGGCAATAATATTGCTTCAAGAACACAAAATGATGCAGAATATTATGGTGTATCCTTATATGGTAAAATTGATAATGGTGATAGTGCTGTATTAGGTGATATTAGCTTTATGCATAGCTCAAATGATATAACTCAGTATAATAGTGGTACAGAAATAACAGCTTCACCAGATGCAGATGCATTTAGTATTGGCGTAAGAGCAGAAAAAGCTATTAAATCTGGAGCAAATGGCAAATTTGTACCATATATTGGTGCTCGTTATATGCATTTAGGTACAGCAGATTATACTAATAGTTTAGGCATTAATTATAATGTTGATGAACAAAACTTATTTATATTACCAGTTGGTGTAAAATATAGTACAGAAATAAGAAATAATGATTGGATAATTCGCCCAGTGGCAGAAGTTGGATATGTTTGGACAATGGGTGATAGAGATGTTGATCAAACAGTAAGCTTAAATGGTGCTTTTGATAGTTTTGGTTTTGAAACTGTAGATAATGGAAGCTTTATAGGTAAATTAGGTGTTGAAGCAGAAAGTGATAAAATTGCTTACGGTATCAGCTATGAATATCAAGATAGTGATTCCACAACAGCTAATAAATGGCTTGCTAATGTAACATTTAAATTCTAAAAAATAAATATAGTATAGATAAAAATAGCAGGTACAAATGTATCTGCTATTTTTTTATCGGCAAAATAAAATTGAAAAATAATTGATATTTTTAGTTAATAACTTGCCGATATCGGCATAAAATTAAAAAGAAAATATAGTATTTGAACTTTATATTAGTTAATATCGTAAATTTAAAATTATATAGAAAAAACCTCTAGAATTTTAGATAAATAT
>ERZ791605.986-NODE-986-length-16236-cov-2.119832_pt1 | contig 16236 bp, 19 predicted proteins | sample MGYA00509965_ERZ791605 | MGnify/ENA primary metagenome ERZ791605 (study PRJEB30046, sample SAMN00791923) | human gut metagenome | study: EMG produced TPA metagenomics assembly of the A metagenome-wide association study of gut microbiota in type 2... | reverse complement strand
TTTTGGTTTATCCTATTGAATATAAAAAAGGGAAACCTAAAATTACGGAAGAAGATAAGCTTCAGCTGGTAGCCCAAGTATTGTGCTTAGAGGAGATGTTTTCTACAGAAATTTGTGAGGGCGCTTTATTTTATGGAGAAACAAGAAGGCGTGAAGTTGTAAAAATTACAGAGGATCTACGGCAAGAAGTTATACAGATGTTTCAAGAAATGCATCAATACTTTGACAGAAAATATACACCAAAGGTAAAATATAGCAAAGCATGTAATGCATGCTCTCTTAAAGAGATTTGTTTACCTAAGCTAGGAAAATCAGGAACTGTAAAAAGTTATATTACCCAGATGCTGGGGGAGGAATTGGAATGAAGAAGTTATTAAATACATTGTATGTGACTTCTGAGAATAGTTATTTGGCATTAGATGGAGAGAATATTGTAGTTTTTGAAGAAAAAACAGAAGTGGGACGATTGCCTTTGCATAATTTGGAAGGAATTGTTTCTTTTGGGTATAGGGGAACAAGTCCTGCACTTATGGGAGCATGTGTAGATAGGAATATTTCTCTGTGCTACATGACACCTCAAGGGAAATTTTTGGCCAGAGTAACAGGGAAGGTAAAAGGAAATGTTGTATTAAGAAAGCAGCAATACGCAAGCACTCAAGATGAAGGGCAAAGTTTAGAAGTGGCTAAGAATTGTATTCTAGGAAAAGTGTATAATGCAAGATGGGTGTTAGAAAGAGCTATTCGAGACCATAGCCTTCAGATTGACGTGGGACGGGTAAAATCAGCATCGGAATATTTGAAAAAATCATTGAAGTATATTCAAAACAGTCAGTCGAAAGAACAACTAAGAGGATATGAAGGAGAAGCTGCACAAATTTATTTTGGGGTATTTGATCAATTAATATTGCAGCAGAAAAAGGAGTTTAAATTTGCTGGAAGAAATAAAAGACCGCCAGTGGATAATGTAAATGCATTATTATCTTTTGTATATACATTATTAACAAATCAGATTGTTGCAGCTCTTGAGAGTGTTGGTCTGGATCCTTATATGGGTTATCTGCATACGGAACGTCCGGGGAGGGCATCCTTAGCGCTGGATTTAATTGAAGAGCTAAGAGCGGTTTTGGCAGATCGATTTGTTTTGTCACTAATTAATAAGAAGATTATTACAGGTAAGAACTTTGTGAAAAAAGAAAATGGCGCTGTGCTTATGAGTGACGACTTAAGAAAAAAATTGTTGATCGAGTGGCAGAATAAAAAGAAAGAAACACTGACTCATCCATATCTTAAAGAAAAGATAGAATGGGGAATGGTTCCTTATGTACAAGCCATGCTTTTAGCGAGGTATTTGAGAGGAGATTTAGATGGTTATCCGGTGTTTCTTTGGAAATGAGGCGAAAATGGAATGTTAGTGTTGATTACATATGATGTGAATACAGAAACAGCAGACGGAAAAAGGAGATTGCGTAAAGTTGCAAAGCAATGTGTAAATTATGGAAGAAGAGTACAAAATTCTGTATTTGAGTGTATTTTAGATAATGCGCAATGTGTTATGCTCAAGGCAAAGCTGACAGATATCATTGATGAAGAGATTGATAGTCTGAGATTTTATTACTTGGGAAACCAATATAAAACGAAAGTAGAACATGTTGGCGTAGACAGAGGTGTTGCTGCTGATGGAATTCTTATCATGTAACAGGAGTGCGAATGGCAAGTATACATAAAAATGCAGGGGGATTCGCACCAGAAAAATGTACAAAAAGTAGCTAAGAAAGTGAGAATTAGGAACAAATGATAAGAAAAAAAGAATGATATTGATAAAATTTGGGAATATTTAACGTAATACAAGGCCTAAAATTGGGGAAAATTGCTGTCGCTCCCCTTGTGGGAGCGTGGATTGAAATAAAATTCACGGCATCGACCAATGCCACAATGGCGTCGCTCCCCTTGTGGGAGCGTGGATTGAAATTGCGTGTTGTGCTGCTTTCTGTTCTGCGGATTCAGGTCGGAGATATGTTGGATGAATGTGTGGAGCGCTTTCCATTTTAAATAATTGGTGATTTGAACGAAAAATATTGTAGCGGATGGAGTACGATTCAAATTGCACTAGCTATCTATCGATCAATCTGCTACAATCAGCTTATAGTGCGAGCTGAGAAATCAGCATAGCTGATTGTATATAGTAGAAAAATCCTGTCGGGTAAGGTCTAGCCAACCGCACGTACCGAGCCCTTGGAGGCAAAGCGGTAACGTTAGATTTCAGCGTAGGACAGGGAGCGACAGAGCCGAAGCGAAAATGAAGTGATCTGGGAAATGATTGTGAGGTCAGAAATGATAGATATGCTTATTAGTACAAGCAACGACAAGTTATTTTATAAAATTTTGTCCGTACAAAACAGTGTGGACAACAATATGGATTGTCAATGGAATTATACAAAGCATATTAAAAAGGGGTATTGAGCCGTTTGTTATCTCATTTGTAATCATGTTAATGCCATATATTGTGCAAGCGATTATTAAAGGACTAGATGGATTAGATGACAGGTGGAGAGTAAAGCAGTGCCTGGAAAAAGAAAGAAAAAGAGAAATATTCAAAAGTATATAGAAGATTACGTACAGAAAAACTTGAAGAAAAGGTAACAAAGAAAAATAGGGGGTATACGAAAGATGAGTGATAGCATTACCTTACATGAAATTTTAAGTCAATATCGGAAGAGCGATCTGGTGGAGATTGCAAAGCTTCATCATTTACATGGATATTCGCAATATAAAAAGGCGCAGATGGTTGAATTTTTGTGTCGTGCACTTCTTGATGCAGATGTGATGAGGAAATATTTTATGTATTTGAACGAAGCGGAGCTAGAATTATTGGATTCCGGCGAGAGTCAGGTTTGGATTGAATCAAACGAACATCAGTATGATTATTTGGCGGAAGGCGCCTATATCGGAATCGGTTATGACTGGGATGGAGGAGTTGTTTGTGTACCGGAAGAGGTGCGGAAGGCATATTTGAAAAATTGTGATACGATCTGGAAGCAAAGTCTTAACACGGATAAAAAGCTGTTAATGTATTTGAATGTATTGTCGGAACTATATGGTATGTGCTCAATTGAACAAGTGATAAATTTGTATGTGAGAGATGGCGGAAGTAAGAAGGAACTATTTGAAGTTATTTCTTTTTGTGAAGCGATACCGGAGAATAAAAAGTATTTTGAATTAAGAGGAGAGAAGTTGATTTTAAAACTTTGGACCGACGGAAATATGTATAAGGAGCTTCAAAAAAGACAAGGAGGCTGTCCGTTTTATGAGCCGACGAAGGAAGAAATTGAACATTTGGGGACGAAAGGCTATCTTCCATTTAACAAATATATGCTGGAACTGAAGGATTTCTTTATAAAAGAAGGACATGAAGAAGAGCGCGAGGCAGAATTGCTTTGTAAAACCATTCAGATGATTATCCGCACCGGTGGTACATATGAGCATATTCGGGATGTGCTGGAAGTAGGATTTATGGACTTTGATTATGTTTCAACGAATGAAAAGCTGCGGAGACAGCTATTGCAGAGAATCGACAATGTATGGGAGCATACGAATACCGTGATGAGGCGTGGGCATATGATAAAAGAAATGGTTGCGGAAGAACCGAAGAGTAATATTATTGTATTTCCGGGCAAGCGGTAAGAGAGAGGTAGATGTTTATGGCAAGTGTTGTGAAGAAAATGGAATGTTATAACATTCGAAAAAGTGTAAAGGATTTGGGGGAGGATTTAAAAGAAAAAATCAAAGCAGAGCGGGTGTGTGACGATTACAAAGTATTGGGGAATGCATTTGTAATGCTACTAAGTTTTGAGAGATATTATTGGAGAAATGGAAGCTATGCGAGTTTGACAGTGATGCTGACGGATGACGGGCAGATGCAGACGGCGGATATCGTTGGTTCCGGTGGTGGCGAAGGACTGTGGAATTTTAGTTATGGAGCAAATGCAGAGTTCGCAGATATGGCAGTAGAAGTTCTGCAGGAATATGGTTTTCAGGAGAAAAATAATGAGTGTAATAGAAATTGAGCACCTCTCGCGTGACTTTGGAGGAGGAAAGGGAATTTTTGATGTATCTTTTCAGGTTGGAGAGGGCGAAGTGTTCGGCTTTCTTGGACCGAATGGCGCCGGGAAGACAACCACGATTCGACATCTTATGGGATTTTTGAAAGCAAAATCAGGAAGCTGCACGATCAATGGTCTGGATTGTTGGAAGGAAAGTGACAAGATCCAAAAGCAGCTTGGTTACATAGCCGGAGAAATCAGTTTTTTTGAGGATATGACTGGGACGGAATTTCTTAAATTTATGCAGAAATATCGCAAACTTGGTTTCGAGAATCGCCAAAAGGAGCTTTTGGAGCGATTTGAGGTAAACCCGCGGGGAAAGATCAAAAAGATGAGCAAGGGAATGAAGCAAAAAATCGGGATTGTCGCAGCGTTTATGCACGATCCGACGATTCTTATCTTGGATGAGCCGACAAGCGGACTGGATCCATTGATGCAAAGTCGGTTTGTGGAGCTGATAGAAGAAGAGAAGAAACGTGGAAAGACGATTTTGCTGTCTAGTCATATGTTTGAGGAAGTGGAGAAGACTTGCCAGCAGATTGGGATTATACGCAATGGGAAGCTGATGGCGGTCGATTCGGTGGATGAACTTCGCAAATGTCATGTGCATTCTTATACGATTACACTAGATAATGTGGAGATGGCGAAACAGTTTGCCAATGATTTTGACGGAATTCGTGATGGACAGAACGTGACAGTTTTCACCAAACCAAGTTTGGAGCAAATCTTTATGCATTATTATGGAGGTGAGAGCGATGATTAGTCTTCTGTTGTACAAACGAGAAATGAAAGGCAGTATCAAGGTGTTACTCATTTTTGCGGCAGTGATCACGCTCTATGTCACTGTGATTATTCGGATGTATGATCCAGAGATGATGAAAACATTGGATGATTTTGTGAAGGTGATGCCGGAACTGATGGCGGCAGTCGGAATACATGCGGGAGCTACGAGCCTGATTGGATTTATGATATCATATTTATATGGATTTATTTTGATTGTATTCCCGATGGTATTCTGTATTCTGCGAGGAAATGGTCTGATTGCCAAATATGTTGACCGAGGTTCTGTGGTTTCTCTTGTGGCGGCGCCGGTAAAACGGCAGAAGATTGCGTGTACACAGGCGAGCGTACTTATCAGTGGAGTGATTCAGTTACTTGGCTATGAGACAGTATTGGAAATCGTGGTGGCACAGGGGAGCTTTCCGAATGAATTGGAGATCGCAGAACTTTTGAAACTGAACTCTGGATTGTTTTGCCTGTTGTTATTTATTGCAGGAATCTGCTTTTTGGCATCGTGTCTGTTCTCGGATACGAGATACAGTATTGGGTTAGGTGCAGGAATTCCTGCATTGATGTATGTTCTGCAGATGCTTGCAAATGCAGGGGAAGATGCAGAGAAAGCGAAATATTTTACGTTTTTTACATTGTTTCAGCCGGAAAATCTTGTGGCTGGAAAGAGCAGTGCGCTGATGGGAGTTACTATTTTACTTATCGGTGGAATTGCGCTGTTTGCAGCAGGAATTTTCCTGTTTTGCAAGAAAGATTTATATATCTAAAAAGAGACACTGATGACGGATTTCCGTCATTTCAGTGTCTCGCTGTGATTTAAGACCGATGTACTGTAGAGAAACAGGACATCCTGATTTTTAAAATCAATCAGTGATGGCAGCGAATAGCTTGAAAGATAGCGTACATCCAGCAGTGTAATCTTTTGGTATCCGGTGGCAAGCAGAGGTGCAATGGCACTGCCGAAGGAATCGCGGAAAATAACAAGTTCAAGGTCTGTCTGTACGGCAGGATTTTCAATTGTGATATAGGACAAAGAGCCGGACAAAAAGAGCTCGTAAGGGTCTTTTCCGTCGCCTTTTACAAAATCATACATGGAAATTTGACGGTCGTTTTGGTGGTCGAATACAGTGCACTGTTCTATTGCAGGACTTGTCAGGAACCAAAGTGGTTCGCCGGAAAGATTCTGAGCCGCCTGCCCTGCATAAGCGCCACGAAAATCGTTTGTAAATACCTGCTCTTGGAAATCATCTGAGACAAAAGTACCCATGGAGTCTGCGAGATGATTTGCAACATCGATGATTTTTTCCTGCCGCCAGTGGGGATCGGTCTGATAATAGTCGGTTAACTCCAAAAGCGGTGCAATATCGATATAATGCATCTGCGGATTTGCATCTTGCATCGTCTGGAAGAAATCATCATAGTCCATTGTCAGTGCAGAGTCATCGTCCTGTAAAAAATAGTTCTTATCCGGAATGATGGAAAGATAGATATTTTCCGCATTCCCTTTTAGACAGGTCTCATAAATTCTTTGAAACACTTTCGAGGCGTGCTTCAAAGAGTCCTCGTGCATCGGATATTCCATTGCGATTGCCATATCATCTTTTAAGTACAGTCCTTCTATATCTGATTTTCCAAGTAAATCGAGAGAAACAGTTGAATACAGGTGGCGGAATGCTTCTCGCATCGGAAACTGATCGACCGCATATTTATCAAATTTTTCCATAAAGCTTCCGGAGAGCAAGCTTCCTGTATCCGGCGAAGGAAACTGTGTGAGCGGGCGCCTTTCGCTGAGGGAAACCTCATCGGACGGCTTCAGAAGACAGGCGATGGAAAAAGAAAATAAGAGAATACCTGTGGTAACAATTACGATTCTGTTTTTCCATTGATCTGACATTGAAAATACCTCCTTCTAAAAGCGAAAATATAAAAACGGGTTATAAGAATCCTGAATAAGATAAGCAGTCACAGTAAGCATTAAAACAATCAGGACAGCCGGCTCTAAAATATTGAGGAGCTGTTTCGCCGTTTTCTTTGTACGGAATCTTTCAATCAGCTGCGCAGCAAAGGGGGTGGCGCCGACCACAGAAACGGTGAGGATAACACCATAGCTTTTGAGATAGTATAAGAATTCTTTTGAAACAAGTGGCAAAGAGCCGCCGCTAAACATGACCTTGAGCGTTTCGAGAGCATCTTTGGTGGAGACTGCATTGAAAATGACAAAGCTTACGGTCACTGCGAGCAGGACATACATATGGGAAAATAAAGAATGTTTTTGCAAAAATGCAGAAAATCCTTGCTTTTCTAATACAAGCAGAACCGCAAAGAACATTCCCCACAGGACAAAATTCCAAGATGCACCGTGCCACAGTCCGGTCAGAAACCACACGACTGCGATGTTAAAAAACCAGCGGCTTTTTTTCACGCGGTTGCCGCCCATCGGGATATAGACATAGTCACGGAACCATGACCCCAGTGTAATGTGCCAACGTCTCCAGAATTCCGTGACACTTCTTGACAAATACGGGTAATGAAAATTATCCGGAAAATGGAACCCGAAAATATTGCCGAGACCGACAGCCATATCACTATAACCGGAAAAATCAAAATAAATCTGCAGCGCAAAGGAAAATGCATACAGCCAATAATAGAGAACAGAACGGTCTGTGGAGGTTTGGAAGGTACTGCAAAGCGCGCCGAGAGAGTTCGCAAGAAGTACTTTTTTGGATAATCCCAATATGAATTTTCGGATGCCAAGTGCTGCTTTCTCAACAGAATGTTTCCGCACTTCAAGCTGTGCTGCAATGTCTTTGTACCGCACGATCGGTCCTGCGATCAACTGCGGGAACATCGACACATATGCTCCAAAAGAAATCAGATTTGTCTGCGCCGTACAGTCTTTTCGATACACATCGATGAGATAACTCAAAATTTGAAAGGTGTAGAAGCTGATACCGATTGGCAGAGCAATGTGGAAAAGCGGTATAGACAATCCAATTGCATTCAGGTTTCCAATCAAAAAATCAATGTATTTAAAATACATTAAAAGTCCAAGATGAATGCAGCAGGCGCCTGCCAGAATCAGTCGGGAATGCTTCTTTCTCTCGATGAGGATACCTTCGATATAACCCAGTAAGATGGAGAGAACCATCAAAAAAATATATCGTGGTTCTCCCCAGGAATAAAATATGAGACTGAAGAAAAGCAGAATGAAATTCTTCCATCGAAAAGGCACGCAAAAGTAGCAGACTAAAACAAGCGGTAAAAAGTAGTATAAAAAAGGAATGCTTGAAAATAACATACTATAGGTTCTCTTCCGTCAAGATGACTGCAGATGGATATTGGTCTGTCAACTGTGTTTTGAAATAGTTGATCAAGTCTGTATTTCCAAAAGCAGAGACAACATAATCATCGCCAATTTGAGCGAGAAGCAATACTTCCGGGAATCCACACATCCACTGGTTGCCAAGTATAGATTCTTTTAAAGAATCGGCAAAGGTATTGAGCGTTTTGGGGTCAGACAGATGAAATGCAGATCCCGTAAATGTATTCGCATTCATTGCATGAATCAGGCTTGCTGCATCGTCGATCAGACCTGCTGAATCCTCAGGCACAATCAGCAGAGAGCGTAAACTTTCCGTGTCGCTGACATCGAATTTCCCGGGCTTATTGTCGGTCATATTGTTGTAGTCACCGCCCATAGCCTGAAATTTGTTGTCGTCCGAGTATGAGGACCAGACAGTTGTGAGAATCTCCAAGGCATCTTTTGGTGAGGTGTCTTCTTTTGAAGATTGTTTTTTTGTACAGCCTGCCAGTGAGAATGTTAAAAGGAAGGCTAATAGAATTGATAAAAATTTTTTCATAAGATCTCCTTTTTCTTGAATTTATTTTGTGGCTATATTGTATCAGAGTCAGGGCGGAATAGCTAGGTGGAGACACACAAAATTTCTCAATTGCAAGTTCGGTACAGAAATGATATAAATAAAGACAAAGGGAGGCGTTTAGCATGGATTTTGAGCAGGCAAAACAGGCTTTTGAATTGTACCTTAACGGGTATGACAGAAAGGATGAAAAAGTTTATTTAAAAATTGTACATACATATGGTGTTGTAGACTGCAGTGAGGAGATCGCAAGGAGGATGGGATTGGGAGAAGAAGATATTTTTCTTGCGAAAATCATTGCCCTGCTGCATGATATAGGAAGATTTGAGCAACTTAAATTATATGATTCATTTGAACCGGGCATTTTTGACCATGCACAGTATGGTGCAGATATTTTGTTTCGGGAGGGGCGAATCAGAGAATTTCTTCCGGAGACAACGTGGGATGAGACAATCGAGACGGCAATCCGTTATCACAGTGCATTTCAGCTTCCAAAGATTTCGGATTCAAGAACTTTATTGCATGCCGAACTGATTCGGGATGCGGATAAGCTGGATAACTGCCGTGTGAAATTAGAGGAGCGGGTGGAGGTTCTGCTTGGAGGAGCGAGTGCGAAAGAAGCAGGAGCGCAGGAAATCAGCCAGAGAGTCTGGGAGGCATGTCTCAATGAACGCTCCGTATTGTCTGAGGATAGAAAGACAAATCTGGATTACTGGGTATCTTATATAGCATATTTTTTCGATATTTATTTTACGGAAACGCTGCAGATTATTCAGGAACACTCTTATGTGGAAAAGATTGTGGACAGGATCCCGTGTGAAAATCTTATCAGTAACGAACGGATGCAGGAGTTGAAAAACCATGTCATAAAATATATAATGAATCGTGTAACGAAAGCGAGCAAAAAATAATAGGAGGAAATGCGAAATGAAGGTTACGAACGACATTATTTATGTAGGAGTCAATGACCATCAGACCGATTTGTTTGAAGGGCAATATGCGGTACCGAATGGAATGGCTTATAATTCTTACGTAATCAGAGATGAAAAGGTCGCAGTTGTAGATACTGTAGATGTAAAATTTGCACATGAGTGGCTGGACAATGTTGGAGCCGCACTTGGAGGAACAAAGCCGGATTACCTGATCATTCAACATATGGAGCCGGATCATTCTGCGAATATTTATAACTTTATGAAAATTTATCCGGATACAACAATCGTAGGAAATGCAAAGACATTTACGATGATTGCGAATTTCTTCCGTGATATGGATTTAGATGAGAAAAAGCTGGAAGTAAAAAATGGAGATACATTGACACTTGGAAAGCATGAACTGCAATTTCTGTTTGCCCCGATGGTGCATTGGCCGGAAGTGATGCTGACTTATGATTCTTATGAAAAAGTGTTGTTTTCAGCAGATGCATTTGGAAAATTCGGCGCACTTGATGTGGAGGAAGATTGGGACGATGAGGCACGTCGCTACTATATCGGTATTGTCGGAAAATACGGAATGCAGGTGCAGAACGTGCTGAAGGCGGCACAGAATTTGGATACTCAGATGATTTGTCCGCTGCATGGACCTGTTTTGAAAGAAAATCTTTCACATTATATCGGAAAATACAATACATGGTCTTCGTATGAGGTGGAATCAGAGGGCGTGATGATTGCCTACACATCGATTTATGGAAATACAAAAAAATCGGTGGAAGTGTTGGAGAGTAAACTGCGCGAGAAAGGATGCCCTGAAGTAGTTGTATGTGACCTTGCCCGTGAGGATATGTCAAAAGCAGTGGAAAATGCATTCCGTTACGGAAAACTTGTGCTGGCGACAACGACATACAATGCTGATATCTTTCCGTTTATGAAGACATTTATTGAGCATTTGACAGAGCGGAATTACCAAAATCGCACAATCGGACTGATCGAAAATGGAAGCTGGGCGCCACTCGCCGCAAAAGTGATGAAGGAAATGTTTGAAAAGAGTAAAAACATTTCCTGGCTTGAGCATAATGTGAAGATCATGTCTTCGCTTAATAGTGATAATATGGATCAGCTCGAAGGTATGGCGGAGGAATTGTGTAAAGAATATGTTGCACAGTCTGACACAAAAGCGAATAAAAATGATCTGACAGCATTGTTTAAGATAGGATATGGACTTTATGTTGTGACTTCCAATGACGGGGAGAAAGATAACGGACTGATCGTCAATACAGTGACACAGCTTACAGATAATCCGAACCGTGTGGCAGTGAATATCAACAAAGCAAATTACTCACACCATGTCATCAAAAAGACGGGCGTGATGAATGTGAACTGTCTTTCTGTGGAAGCACCATTTGAAGTATTCAAGACATTTGGATTTCAGAGTGGTCGTCTGGTCGACAAATTTGCAGGATACCAGACACTTCGCTCAGACAATGGATTAGTATTTCTTCCGAAATACATCAATGCATTTATGTCCTTGAAAGTGGAGCAGTATGTGGATCTCGATACACACGGCATGTTCATCTGTACGGTGACAGAGGCGCGGGTGATGAGCGATAAAGAGACGATGACATATACGTATTATCAGAAAAATGTAAAACCAAAACCACAGACAGAAGGAAAGAAAGGATTTGTCTGTGTCGTTTGCGGATACATCTACGAAGGAGATGTCTTGCCGGATGACTTTATCTGTCCGCTTTGCAAACATGGAGTGGCGGATTTTGAGCCGATATCGTGAGAAGGAGGAGTCGAAGAAATTCGGCTCCTTTTTTATGTCTGAACATTCTTATTTTATTTCATAATCAAATGATAGTTGCTATTGTAATACAATCCGAGATCATCGCAGATTCTTTTATTTATCGCTGTGAGTGCATCGTGGTATTCTTTATATTTTGGCGAAAGCGCAATCATATTTGGGATAAAAATATCGTTGTACCCTTGATTTTGGAGTTCTCGCATAAATCGGCGTTGCGAGATGAACGCAGGGTGATATTTGCAAAAGAAGCTGTTGCGAAGTTTTACATTTTTTCGGGTCTGCTCTAAAAGTCTCTGATACTCCTCGTCTGTAGGATTTAAGTACTGATAAGAGACTGACCTGTTTTGCCACTTCGCTTAATAACATAAACGGTATGCTCCTTTCCTTGTGATGGGTATATTATAAGGGGGTACGCAGCGTACAGGTCAAGGAAAATCAGAAAATATATCAACTTTTTTCTTGTGTGGGTAAAAGAGTTATCGTATGATTGGTATAGACAGGTTACAGAAATGGGAAGAAAGAGTGAGAAAAACAAATGAGGATTTTAAATATTACAGCTCAGAAACCGCACAGCACGGGAAGTGGAATTTATCTGACGGAGTTGGTAAAGAACTGGAATGCCCTTGGATATGAGCAGGCAGTTCTTGCGGGAGTTTATGAGGAGGACAGTGTAAATTTCCCAGAGGGAGTTATATTTTATCCGGTGAAATATTTGTCGGAGGAACTGCCGTTTCCAATTGCAGGAATGTCGGATGAGATGCCATATAAGAGTACGAGATATAAGGACTTTACAGAAGAGATGTTTCAAGCGTACCGGAGTGCATTTCAAATGGTGGTGCGAAAAGCGGTCGAGGAGTTTTGCCCGGATTTGATTGTGTGTCATCACCTGTATCTTCTGACTGCGTTGGTGCGGGAATGGTATCCGAAGAAGAAAGTCATTGGAATTTGTCATGGCTCTGATTTGCGTCAGATTTGTAAAAATCCATTACAGATGGAATACATTCAGAAGTGGATTCCGCAGTTGGATGGCATTGTGGCATTGCATGACGGACAGAAGAAAGAGATTATCCGGATTTTTAATTGCGGCGAGAAGCTTGTGCACACTGTCGGGGTTGGCTACAATCAAAACCTTTTTTATCGGAAGAAAACAGAAGAAAAACCTTATAGACAGTTGGCATTTGCGGGGAAAGTGACAGAGAAGAAGGGGATTTTCAGTCTGCTTCGGGCATTGGAGATGCTTTCGGTCAAACCGGAAAATCTGGTTGTGAAGATTGCAGGAGGGCATGGCAGCAGAGAAGAGTATGAAGAAATTTGCAGGCTTGCCAGAGAATGCAGATATCCGGTGATATTTTTAGGCAGTTTGCAGCAGGAAGCTTTAGCAGAGGTATTTCGGCAAAGCGATGTGTTTGCTCTCCCGTCATTTTTTGAAGGATTGCCACTGGTGACAATGGAGGCAATGGCATGTGGATGTAAGGTGGTCTGTTCGCAGATTCCTGGGATGGAAGAGTGGTTAGATGAGCATGTGCCGGGGCAACAGGTGGAGTTTGTTCCGTTGCCTGAGATGACTCGGGTAGATGAGCCGAAAGAAGAAAAATTGCCAGAGTTTGAAAAGAAATTGGCGGAGGCAATAGAGAAGAAATTAGAACAACAACAAGAAGAATGTCCCGATTTGAACGGTGTCTCATGGGAAGGCATCAGTCGGACTGTTCTGGAAATGATAACGTAGAAAAGAGGAAAAAACATGTTTATAGATATGCACATGCACGAATCGACATTTTCAAAAGATAGCTTTTTAAAATTGGATGAGATGGTGGAGCTTGCAAAGGAGCGGGGACTTGGAGCAATCTGCATTACAGATCACGATGATATGGGATTGAAAGAGTACGCAAAAGAATATTCGGAAAAAACCGGTTTTCCGATTTTTGTGGGAATTGAATTTTTTTCTCTGCAGGGGGATATCGTGGCTTTAGGAATCGAGGAATACCCGAAAGAGCGGGTGGATGCACAGAAGTTTATCGATATTGTGAAAGAGCAGGGTGGAATCTGTTTTAGTGCACATCCGTTTCGCAATAATAACCGGGGATTGGAAGAAAATCTGAGAATTGTAAAGGGACTGGACGGTGTTGAGGTGCTCAACGGAAGTACACTTCCTGAGGCAAACAAAAAAGCGGCAGATTATGCAAGAGAACTTGGACTGGTCACTGTTGGCTCAAGCGACTGTCATATACCGGGAAAGATCGGCTTTTTTGCAACTTATTTTCCGGAGGAGGTGCGCACGATGGAAGACCTGATTCGTGTGTTTAAAAGTGGTAAGTGTAAGCCGGCTTACTACTGGAATGGAGAATACAAAATATGGGATATGGAAACACCGATTCACAAACCATTTGAGATTGAAAGATAAGAGGGAACTATGACATTACAACAGTTGAGATATGTGGCGATGGTGGCGGAGAAGGGAACGATGACCGAAGCTGCAACAGAATTATATATATCACAGCCAAGTCTCACCAAATCAATTCGAGAGCTGGAAAAAGAGCTGGAAATTGTAATTTTTGAGCGAACAAACAAAGGGATTGTTGTCTCACATGAGGGGGAGCAGTTCTTGGCATATGCAAGACAGGTGATTGAACAGGCAGATCTTTTGGAAGAAAAGTATATGCATAAATCCGGCAGAAAGCAGCAGTTTTGTGTCTCCACACAGCACTATTCGTTTGCGGTGAATGCGTTTGTGGACTTGATCAAGGAGCATGGAACCGCCCAATATGATTTTTCTCTTCGGGAAACACAGACATATGAGATTATAGAAGATGTCGCGGTGATGAAAAGTGAGATAGGGATTCTGTATCTGAATGATTTTAATGAAAAAGTGCTGCGAAAAATTATGAAGGTAAAGGAACTTGTGTTTACAGAACTGTTTGTTGCAAAGCCGCATATTTTTATAAGCAACAGACATCCGCTGGCGAGTCGAAAATCTGTGACAATGGAAGAGCTTCATGAGTATCCATATCTTTCGTTTGAACAGGGAGAACATAATTCCTTTTACTATTCGTAGGAGATTTTCAGTACAGTACAGAGGATAAAAAATATCCGGGTGCGTGACAGAGCGACACTGTTTAACCTGCTGATTGGGTTGGACGGATATACTGTCTGCAGCGGAGTGATCGATTCGGAGCTGAACGGGGGAAATATTGTTGCAGTGCCGCTTGAAAAAGAGGGGGATATGCATATCGGATATGTGAGCCATCAGAAGTCACATTTCAGCCGTTTAGGAATAGAATATATAGATGCACTCAAACGAAATATCGGCGAAAATACAGAGTTGATATAACTAAAAGTTATAGCTAACAGATATTTTTGGATATTTTACGTATTTATTGTGTCCCGATATAATACCTTCATAGATTACCGGAGGGTAAGACAAAAGTATTTGGAGGTAGAAGATATGAGTAAGAATGCACCGTTTCGATATGATTTTGTAGGAAGTTTTTTAAGACCTGCACAGTTAAAGCAGGCGAGAGCAGATTTTGAGAGTGGAAAAATATCGGAGAAACAATTGGAAGAAGTTGAGAATGAGGCGATTCGTGATCTGGTAGAAAAACAAAAGGCAGCAGGATATCATGTGATCACCGATGGAGAATTTCGCAGAAGCTACTGGCATTTGGATTTTATGTGGGGATTAAATGGAGTTGAGCATATTGAGCTGGATCATGGATATTTCTTCCATGGAGAAGAGACTACGCACGGCTCCGTTGCTGTGAGCGGAAAGATCAGTGGAGAGGGTCACCCGTTTGTAGAACATTTTAAATTTGTGAAACAATTTGAAGATGAAAACACAGTGGCAAGACAGACGATTCCTGCCCCGGCGCAGCTGCTGGCAGAGCTATTTCGAGAAGAAAATGGAAAAAATACAGTGAAATTTTATCCAGATGAGGAAGTGCTCATTCAGGATATTGCGAAAGCATATCGCACTGTGATCAAAGAACTTTATGAAGCAGGCTGCAGAAATATTCAATTTGACGATTGCACATGGGGTATGTTTTGTGATAAAAAATATTGGGAGGCAAGACAGCAGGATTGTGTTACAATAGAAAGCGAGGCAGAAAAATATCTTCGCCTGAACAACCTTGCGATTGAGGGAAGACCAGAGGATCTTGTGATTACAACTCATGTATGCCGGGGAAACTACCATTCTACCTGGGCATCATCAGGCGGGTATGAGCCAGTGGCAAAATATCTGTTTGCAAATGAGAACGTGGACGCATATTATCTGGAGTTTGACGATGAGCGCTCGGGAGGATTTGAGCCGCTTAGATTTGTTTCAGATGATAAAAAAGTTGTTCTTGGGCTTATTACAACAAAATCACCGGTTCTTGAGAGCGAAGAGCTAATCAAAGAAAGAATTCGGCAGGCGGCTGAGTATGTACCGCTGGAACGTCTGTACCTCAGTCCTCAGTGTGGATTTGCATCGTGTGAGATCGGAAATAAACTGACCGAGGAGGAGCAGTGGGCAAAGCTTGCGCTTGTTAAGAAGATTGCCTCAGCAACTTGGAAAGAATAGAAAATTGAAAGAAGTGGTACTGTGAAACGATCAAGACAAATGTCGGAGTCCATTCGGCTTGGAATTATACTTGCGCTTTCGGGAGGGTTTATGGATGCCTATTCCTATATGTGCAGAGGAAAGGTATTTGCGAATGCCCAGACGGGAAATATCTTATTATTTGGTATCTATA
>ERZ791605.959-NODE-959-length-16491-cov-5.049100_pt1 | contig 16491 bp, 15 predicted proteins | sample MGYA00509965_ERZ791605 | MGnify/ENA primary metagenome ERZ791605 (study PRJEB30046, sample SAMN00791923) | human gut metagenome | study: EMG produced TPA metagenomics assembly of the A metagenome-wide association study of gut microbiota in type 2... | reverse complement strand
TGCACCGTGGTTTCCGTGATATTGGCTATCATTTCTATATCACACGGGACGGAGAAATCCACAGGGGACGATCGCTTGAAGAGGTCGGAGCACATTGCCGGAATCACAATGCCCATTCGATTGGTGTTTGTTATGAGGGAGGATTGGATGCGGACGGGAAACCGAAAGATACGCGCACATTGGAGCAACGGGGAGCGCTGTTCGCTTTATTGAGAGAGTTGAAAAGACAGTTTCCGAAAGCACTGATTGTGGGACACCGGGACTTGAATCCGATGAAAGGATGTCCGTGCTTCGATGCGGTGAAAGAATATAGACAAGTATAAGCTAATACGGGTATTTCTCCTTTGGCGCCATCAAAAAAACTTTTATGAGGACTACTTGTTTTTGAGATATAAACTGTATCTTTGTCATACTTATAATGAAGAAATTATGATAAGTAAGCTTAAGATGTCCAATGTAATGGGATTCGAGACTTTTGAAAATCCGTTTCCATTTCCACAAGTGACTGTTATTCTTGGAAAGAATGACACCTGTAAAACTGCACTCTTGAAGATGATTTATTCCGTTGGCAAAGCCAAGGAATTATATATCAAGCAAACCGTGCACCATCCGGATATTTCATTCAAGAATATCATATCCAAGAAGCTTTTCGACGTATACACCCCTAAAAGGGCAGGTTTGAGTGATATTGTGCGCAAGAACGGCACTCCCAAAAAACTATCTGTAGAATTAAACTTTAAAGAAGAAGATTCGAAAGTCAACTTCTCTTTTGGAGTAGATACCCGTACTACTATTACAGATGTTACTATTGCAAACGGAAATAGCAGTGAGATTACCAATTACATATTTATTCCCGCAAAGGAAGTCATCACCGCTTTTAATACGATAAAAGCGATTGCCCGTCAGTACTTCTTTCCCGGTTATGATGATACAACATTGGATCTTATTGATTTGTTGGACATACCTGTGGTACAAGGAGAAGCCAATGCAGAGTTTCAAGATATATTAAACAAAATGTCCGAAATGTTTTCCGGCGAGTTGAAACAAGTGGAAAATACGGAACGATTTGTCTTCAAGAAAGGCAATACCGAATTTGCCCTCCCTTTAACAGCAGAAGGAGTGAAACATATAGGTATATTGTCCACACTAATTCAAAACGGACAATTGAATAAAAACTCCGTACTTATTCTCGATGAGCCTGAAGACAATCTGCATCCGGGAGCTATCCGCTCATTGATGAAGATCATTTCAGAGCTCGCGAAGAAAGGTGTACAGATGTTTATCACAACTCACAGTTATTTTGTACTAAAGCAACTACATATAGAAGCACGCTCCAATGAGATGGACATTATGTGCTGTTCATTAAACAGAAACGACAGAGGGACTATCGACACTTTTTTTGGAAATTTGAAAAAGAGTTTGCCGGACAATTCCATTATTAATGAAAGTATGGCCATGTATGATGAAGACATTGACCTTGATATGAAGATGTAATTATGGCAGGTTTTACAGAAAGTGGGATTACGCTTGATTTTCCAACAGACAATTGGTTTCGTTTTGAAAAGACAGAGCCTCATAAAAGCATAAGCTGTTTCAATTTCAAAGAGATGGACGCTTGTTGGATAGATTATGCAGATGGGAAATTCTATGCTATAGAGTTAAAAGACTATACAGCAACGGGGAGTTTGGAACCGGCAAATACAGCAGACCGTAAATGGAATATAACCAAGAAGGTGGTCGATACGATGCAAATGTTTCTAGCTGCAAAATATCAAAATACTTTTGGGCAAACTCTGGAGAATGAAAAAAATGTGGATTTGCACAGTTCTTGCCTTGAAGCCTATTTCATTACAATAATCAATGTAGCAGATAGCTCGAAAGGATATATAGGCGCATTCAAAGATAATTGTCTGGAAGCTCTAAGAGGATATACTAAAGTTTGGGATAATGCCCATGTCATTGTGATGACTTATGAGCAAGCTAGACGAAAATTGCCTTTTGTGGTATAAGAGGTTATTTTCATCTTCATTGGCAGCAGCCGTAAGTTGATGAATACATCACCGTTCCTGACACTGCAGCCCATACGTTCGTGTACCACACCGCAGAGAGAACTGATACCCTTGCGCATATCAGTCCTGCCGGGGCAGAGAAAATACCGCATCGTATCATTCAGGCAGAACATGGCAACAGGTGTATTGGTTAATCAAACGGGAAGCGGCCTCTTCCATACCGGCACCCAAATGGGCGCGGACGCCATTAGGAAACAACAGGGTCATTCCGGAAACGGAAGAGGAGGAAGCAATACAGGGGAACTTCAGGCTGATGGGAGCTAAGACTGATTGGGGAGCAGATGTTTCGTGATCGGGAACACTGGAAGATTTACGTTTCCAATAATTGTACGTGGAGTAACTGACATGTTCACGTTGCAGAAATTTCACAAGACTCAGACCGCTTAAACGATGCAGTTCCTGTAAAGAGCTAAATTGTTCTTGTGTCATAATGAAAATATGTTAGAAGTTCATGCAATATTGCAAAGGCAAAGGTGCAATGAAAATATAACAAAGAAAACGGGTACTTTATCGGATGCTTACCTTTATCGGATGCTTACTAAAAAAAATATCAACGATCTTCACAGACCGTTGATATAGTGGGAAATTCACATCGGCTTTAACCTCCGATGTCAGGGCGTAGATCAGAAAGGCACCGTCGTGCTATTTCTGATCCACAATGTAGGGAATCATGCTTTTATAGCATGAAACTAGGGACCTACATTTTTCTTCATCTCAACATACGAAACACTCACGTGTTTATTACATCTCAACATTTATTTTACACCATAATTACTTTATAAAGCTTATTAGCCAACAAGTTCTATACAATCCCATACTAGATATTCGATTCATATCCATTTACTTTTTTCGATCATATCATCTGCTTAGTTTATTTTAGCTAAATAAAAATTTTGTAATCTCAATGCCTCATTAGAAGAGTCAAATCCGTTTTCTATTATTTCTGAAACATAACTTCTACGATTATACATATAGTTATTAACGACCTTTAGTATTTTATTAGCCCACATATTGGGAGTTTCTTCCAACCCTATGTAATGTGCAAGCTCTGATGTCGTTGTCTCCTCAGTAATATTCTTAGAAAAAAAGATAGGAAGTCCTGCGCATTGCGCCTCTATCCCAACAACAGGCATTCCCTCATATAAACTAGGTAATAAAAAAGCGTCAAAAGCATTATAAAATTGCTTTATATCATCTCTACGCCCTAAATCAATAACCCTGTCAGTGACTCCATAACTTTCAACTCTACCATGTATCTCATTCTCTAATTCTCCAAATCCGATCATAACAAGAATTGCATTTTCCTGTTTCTTTGCAATCTCATTGAAAATATCTATTAAAAAGAGTGGATTCTTTTGTGGAACATATCGGCCAATAAAGCCATATACTATTTTATTTTCCCATCCGAACTCTTTTCGGGTATCTTCTCTAAGCTTCGCATTAAAAGTATTGGCATTTGCATCAATCACTGTTTTAAAAATATTTACCTTTCCTCTAGCATAGGTTTTCTTTCCAAACTGCCAAATACCACAATCAATCGAGTTAGCCATATAACAATTTGCAAACCAATGGGAAAAAGGTCTTAAAATATATTTAATGAGCGTTTTCTTTTCATTTTTATCTCCTTTAGATATACTTTCGGATATTCTCACTTTAACCCCGGCAATACAACCTAAAAACATAGGAAAAATATTGAGAGTATTATCAAAAGCATGCATCACTTCATACTGATTCTCTTTAAGTATTTTGTATGTTTCCTTTAAATGGGGAATAATATCCTTGTAAGGTGCTACTCTATACACTCGTCCTCCCAAAGATCTAATTTCTTCTTCGGGGATACCATTCGAATCTGAGTCACAAATAAAATCAAATTGGACTTTTGTACGATCAATATGACGATAATACTCCATAATCAGATTGCGTTTACCACCAGAATGTAATACGCCAGCTATTACAGCGATTCTTTGCATACTATTATTTCTTTATAGATTCGTTATAAAATGAAGAAATACCATCCAACATTGGTGTTAAAATCACATCTACAGTCTGCTTCATTTTATCTATATCTAAAACCATATTAGAAACATCTACAGGACGTGCATTTTTATATTCAATCTTAAAATCCACTTGTGAAATTATCTTCAAAAAAGCAAGTACATCATTCACAGAGTACCCTCTACCACTTCCCAAATTAATTGTCTCATTACAAATATCCTTATTTATTAGTTGATAAAAAACGCTAGCTAGATCTTCTATATAAATGTAGTCACGAATAGCAGAACCATCTCCCCATACTTCCACCGATTTATTCTCTATAATCTTACCAATAGCCACTGCCACCAATCCTTGTTTCCCATACAAATTTTGTCCATGTCCATAAGGATTAGATGGTCTAATAATGAGATATTTAAGATTTTGAGTTCTATTTTTAAAAAGAATACTGTTTTCCATCATTTGTTTCGACCAACCATAATAGGATATAGGCTCCATATTATCAGTTTCTACAAATGGTTGAAGAGTTGTCCTGTTACCATAAATTGTCCCTCCTGAAGAAAAATAGACAAACTTAATTTTTTCATTAGCACAAAATTCCATCAACTCAATCGAGGGAAATATCACATTCTTAAATTCATTGACATAATCATCATAGTTACTTCCTGGAATCAATGTCGATACTAAATGCACTACAACTTCTATTTTATTGGCTAAAAGAATATCCTTCACTTCATTTATATCACTCAAAGAATTTCTAAAAATAGTTAGGTTATAACCGTTTAGTCTTGATATATTGGCAAACTCTGGTTCTAAAATATAAACCGAATACTTTTCATCAGAAACAAAACGTTTCACTAAACTAGAGCCTATAAAACCAGCTCCACCAATAAATAATATATTCATAAAACTTTATTTTTAGCAATAACTATCATTCTTATGTTCTTGATTTTCCATAATTGGCCATCAAATCAATAAAAAACAGCCCACCCCATGACAGTAAACAAGCAATTCTAGTCTTTCTTCTAGCACAACAATCCAATAAAATTCTGATGCGGTATCTTTTTATTATATCCAAAAGATTCTCGCGCATTTCTATTTGCTCTTTAGGTATTTCCAATAAGATGTGAAAAGCAAAGCTTACAATTCTGCAATCCACACTTTTCTGTATTGCAGGAAGCATCTTTTTCTTATTTTCTTCCAATTGACGAATAATCTTTATACAGCATTCATACTTTTGTAGCTTAAAAGGTGCTCCTTCAATACTATCTTTTCTCAATAAATAATAGTAATTCTCATAACTACTAAATGCAATCTTATTACAAAGCATCATCAATTTATAAGTAGTTGGTAAATCTTCATAAAGCCATCCTTTAGGATAACGAATATCACTTTTAAAAAGAGAGCAGTGATACATTTTTGCCCATGCTGCATTATCAAAGTCTTTCTGATAAAATAGACTGATAAGAGCATTATAGGTATCAAAAACCTTGGTTATTTTAGTTTGCCTTAGATGTACCGGTTTCGTTCCTTCAAAAAATGGAATGCACCGAGTGATAGACATTTGAGCATCATTTTCCAGAATTAGTTTATATAGAGACTCTACATAATCATTAGCAACATAATCATCACTATCAACAAATGTGATATATTCCCCCTTTGCAACATCTATTGCAACATTTCGAGCATCGCTTAAACCACCATTTTTTTTATGAATGACCTTAATGCGCGCATCTTGTTTTGCATATTCGTCACAAATTAATCCACATCGATCAGGACTTCCATCATCCACTAAAAAAATCTCAAGATTCCCATAGGTCTGATTTATGATACTATTTATACACTTAGCAAGATATGCTTCTACATTATAAATAGGAACAATTATTGATATTAAAGGCTTCATATCAGACTTATGTAATAATCATCCAGTTATCCATTATAATCTCAGGAGGGTTGTCTACGTTCGACCATTTCGGAGGACATAATACAGTTGGCACATTACAATTAAGTATTGCCGCCCAGTAACTAAAAGTACTATTAGCCAATATCATAGATTTGCAGTTAGACATTAAATACATATCGATAAAACTATCATCACCTGTATTCCAATCAACAACAATCATGTTTGCTAATTTATAATGCTCCTTTACATAAACAGGATCATTAGAAAAAAATACAAATAATGGATTTTCAGTTGACTGGCATACTGTCTGTATTGCCTTTTGATAATAACTATCGGTACAAATATTACCAAATAATTGAGCTTCTTTTTGCCACAAATAGTCACCTCTTCTTATATGAATAGATACAGAATTCTCCGACTTCAATCGCTTTAGAAGCTCTAGATTCATCCCTGATAGTTCTACCGCTTTAAATTGCAATGAAAAATTATTTCCAATAAATTTTTTATCTTGCATATATCCATCATGAAATAAGGCATTCTCATGACGATTAGAATCATCATTGATAAACCATAACAGAAGCCCCAATCGCCTTAATATTTTATTAAGGTAGAAAAAAATACTACCTAATAAGTCAGTCAAGAAAGATACAGGTGGCATCTGTACTTTGAATCTTTTGTTGAGTTCAAAGCCATTATGCCGTTTTAATGCTGCTTTAGGGTAATAAGCAAAAAATTTCTCATCATTATATTTACTCTTAAGATAACAATAGTATGCATACTCAAATATCTGATTACCCAATCCTCCTTGGAATACTATAATTTTCATTTCTTTAGTTTGATAACTTTTTTATAAACCTAGCAGGATTGCCTCCCCAAACTTCATCAGGTGGAATAGACTTAACAACTACAGATCCTGCCGCCACAATTGAACGAGCACCAATTGTAACTCCCTTAGAGATAATACAGTGTGCTCCAATAAAAACATCATCTTCTATAACAATAGGAGCATGATCAATATTTAACTTCGACCAATCTTTATATTCTCGTTCTTTTCTCCTTTCCAAGTAATTAATACAATGCCCATTACTGTCATTCAATTTTGTATTAGCACCAATTATAACATTATTTCCTATTCTTATAGAATTATGTACACTAATACAAATACTAGAAAATCCACAATTATCGCCTATAATTAGTTCAGTATCTTTTCTTACTAATATACAAGAACGTTCTGACGGCGATAAAGCATTAATACTGTATCCTCCTGTTATAATTAATCCTTTTCCCAATACCACTTTTGATGGTTTGTTGATACGAAATGACATATCCCCACAAAACCTTGCTTTGCTGCCCACTCTCACCCCTAGACAATTCAATTTAAACAAATTACAATATGTTGTAAATGCATTAAAGATCTTTTGAAATTTCATTTCCTAACGTAGTTATCATATATTCTCAGTAAATATCCACATAATACATTTTTCAATGCATATTTCCAAAAAGCCGATATATCGATTTCAATATCAACATTCGTTTTTTTTATTATATCACCAATGCGTTTATATGGATACAACTTTTTAAATGTATCCATATCAATTTGATTCCATTTCGGAATTTTTTTTTTCTTCACAGGCAAATGAACTAAATGGGCTGCATAACATTCATTTAAAGGAACAGTTTTCCATCCATTTTCATTTAATCGCATTGTTATATCACCATCTCCACAATAAAAATAATAATTGACCTCATCCAACCAATTAACATCTTCCAAAGCTGGTTTGTAATAAAAACCATGATTTATATTAACATATCCTTTAGGTATCGTAATTACTCGATAATAATCATGCCGTGGATATTCTCTAAAGTAAAAAGCACCACCACCAATTTTTTCACCGCTCTCAATTCTTCTCTTTATTTCGTCATACCCTTTTTGGAGACAATTGGGTGCAAGTATTAGGTCGTCCGAGACCATTACAATATAGTCTGAATGAGAATACTTAAAGCCAATATTCATGAATTCACCCCATGAATGTGCCTTGCATTTTATTCCCTTATCATTGACTATTGTGTAGTTCGGCTGAACAATAGTCAAGACATCGGTTTGTTTAGCCAACCAATCACAAGTACCATCGTTTGATCCACCGTCCACAACTATTATTTCAATATTTCCATTAAATCCATTCGTTCTGATACTGTTTATTGTAGCTTTGAGTAATTTTTTTCTATTTTTCGACCCCATGACTACTGATAGATCGTACATTTTATTCATAAATAATTTATATTTTTGAGTTTGATAATAATCTATATTGCCTTTGATAGCATATAAATATGCAATACAGAAATAGAAAATATCGGATAGACAAAGACATATTAGAAGATGCAGTATTAAAATAGAAAATAAATACGAGAGAATAAATAGCCATATATTTCACAGTCTTGCTCTGAGAAGAAAAAAAGCCACATACCAGAGGAGTTATTACAAACAGAGCATAAAGCACTACATATACTAATCCTCCTCGCATTACCATATCTAAATATCCAGTCTCAATGCCTGCTCTATCTTCTGGAATTGTACTCTCAATGATACTGTTATAAGTGCCTAATATACCTCTTCCAAACATCAGATCCTCACTTTCCGTAAAATCTTTAATCAATTCCAACTCTGTGAACGAACGAGTATCATCTGTTAGACGGCTAAAAAGCATAGGAAATAAAGCTTCACCATAACTAATAAAAATATAGAGAAGCAATAGTACCAAAATCCCTATCTTAAACAGATTAATAATACGTTTCGATACGCTTTGGTTAGATAGAGAAATAAAGAGCCACATCATATAAGTGACTATATATAAAAGAATAACACCACGGCGAGCAAAAATTCCGGCACAGATAACAGATATAAGGGCACTGATATGAATACACTTTCTCTGTTTATAAGTGAACTTATACGAAAAAATAATCAAGAAAATCAATCCACCACCTATATAAGCGTGCAATGCTTCAAATCGAGTCTGAGCTACCATTGTATCGCCTGTTCTGAAAACCCAAATTAAATAAGGAATAAACAACAGTATTCCACATAAATAAATCTTATTCCATTGATATAAAAAACTGAAAATATAATTCAAATATCGAGGGTGTGAAAACTGAAAAGAGAGTATAATCATTAAAAAACACAACAGGCCTTGATTACGCGTGAGAATTCGGACAATATTATAGGAAGAAGCAAATCCACCATTAAAAATAATAAAGATGCTCCATAGCACTAATAAAATATAGAGAAATAATCCTACTACTCCAAGCGTTTTAATTCTAGGTATTTTTAAGAATGTCAATAGATACAAGCAAACGAATATTTCAAGGACTTGCGCCAAACGCCCCGGCAATACGTTGAGAAAAGCGAGTGTCAAAAAGACATTATAGAACATAAGTGCAGTCATAAATCGTTTCAAAGACTGCGTTGATATAGTAGAATCTATCACTGGTCTAAGTTTATTTTCCCAACAAAATGAATGAGGTCCATTTAGAACGCAAGAATAGTTTGACTAGTACGATACAACATATTAATACTGCTAATGATATAGCCGGAGCTAGCAAAAAATTGAAATAGTAAAAGCTAGATGCATCAAATGTTATCACAGATTTAATTATTCTTTCAAGCAAAACAGTCTGTATGACATATATACCCAAAGTATATTGTCCCAACACAGATAGTCTATTTAATAATTTAACATTGGGCAGTTTTGCAAAAATCAGCAATATGAACGACAATATCATTACTGCTCCAGAAATCCCCACACATATTCGATAAAATTCTTTCAACAAACCTTCCAACATCGGTCTCGCTACAGTAGGATCATTCAAAGCCATTAGGAATTTAAAGAAATTAAAAAAAGTATATTTTGCATAATCATAGTCCCACCATTGGAGAAGTACGATGTAAGTAATGGAGGTAAAGAATAATACAGCCGTCAAATGATTCAATAAATAATATTTGTATTTTGCGAAACCTAATCCGACAAAAAAGCATGGCAACATACATGATAGTCCATAAATTGATGTAGCATGAGCTGCTATAAATACAAAAAGAATAGCAAGTAACTTGTTGAAATTCCAAATTTTTTTACTTATAAACAATACTACATAACAAAGAAACAAACATTTTAGAAACCAGATTTCAAATACAAACGTTTTGAATCCTTCTTCCCAGTTATTTAAATGGTTGAATACAATGTCGGTTAGTATAATAAGAGCCCCCCAACTAATGCAAGGAATGATTAACTGCCTAAATTTACTGACTATGAGTTTTTTTAAAGTCTCTCCTTCTATATTTACAGCAAAATATCCAGAAATAATCATAAATAGACTCATGTGAAAAGAATATATATAAAGGAAAACAGGTTTACCTTCACCACTACCCACCTCTGGAATTAAAGATTGTATACAATGCCCCCATAAGACTAAATAGATAGCAACTAATTTTACAAAATCTAATGAATAAATTCGTTTAGTTCCCATATTTCTGGATATATTGCTTAAACTCTTCTTTAAACTTTTTCAAATTATAGGTATTCTGAGCGAACTTTACACATTTCAGACTAAGATTCTCTACTTCTTCATCAGAAAGCTTTTGCACCTTATCTATTGCCAGTTGAATTGACTCCTCGTCCAACCCAGCCAACAGATAACCCATTTCGTCTATTTCGTCAAAAGCAGCCCATCGGGAAACGATAGGGATAATGCCATAATACATACTTGTAATAACAGAACCTGGCATACCTTCCGTACATGATGGATATATTAAAAAATTACAAGCAGAAACAATGCACATAAACTCTTCTGACGCCACATTCATAAAACCATGGAATATAACATTAGAAGGAAACGAATGGTGATATGCCTTTATAAATTCTTCTTCAATAGAACCGACAATGTGAATTGTTAGCTCCGGATGTTCTTTAAAATAATCAACCACAAGATCGAGACCTTTCAAAATACACCCTCCACCACCTAACCACATATAATCTTTACGATTACTGTAATTTCTAACCAATTCAGTGCATTCTGGACTGAGAACACATGACTGATGAATGGTTACAATCTTATCACGATACTGCTTTGGGTACGTCTCTACAGTGTATTTAGATCCGATTTGGAGTATGGCATCCGCTACTTCAAGATTATCATATTCCACAACAAGTCTATTATATGGATATTTATAGTGATGTTTTTGTGAGAATCCATCCGTTCGGTTTATAATCATTGAATTTTGATGCCCTGAATAAGCACCAGTTGCATAATATATTTTCGTAGCCTTCGGATATTTACGATATGCCTCCACAAATCCCGGCTCAATGCCAAACAATATTTTAAAATTTCGATTAGGCAACTTAGGGTGATTGGAATCAGATAGAAACACGTTATAGCCCAATTCATTAAAGACATTGACTATTTCAATGGTTTCCTGACGAGATTGGTGACCGCGCATATAAGTTTCATTGTCTCTTTTATAAAATACATCTGAAATATAAGAAACATAAACCCAAGGTGCTTCTTTTGATATTAGAGATGTGTATTTTTTATCCACTCCCCAAAACTTATCATAACAACGCCTCAATAAATATCCTAATTTCATTTTCTCAATATTTTAAGATGAATCATACCCACTAAATATTTCTTTTCATCAATGTTCATACCAACACAAAAAATAATAGCCCCCATTGCACACACACTCAATACACAATACAGTAAAAAGACAACGAACGTATTATTTTGCAAAAATGATATGCCATAAACAAAGACAACACATAAAACAGTAACCAATATTATAGGTCTAAAGATATTTATATAGACTTTAGCCATAGCCAAATTCACAGTTCTGGCCCCTATATAGATTCTTGTTCCGACAACACAAACAGTACAAATCATATAGATAAGAAAAAGCGTCTCAGGATTACATCCCATCTGCAAAAACAGATAGCATAAAGGTATTGTCAACAATTTGGTCACTCCCACGATAGTTTGGAACTTACGAATCCTCCCTGTAGCACCGACAGCTGTAACAAAAGGATTAGAGATACCATCAATAATACAAGCAACCAATACATAGATCAAAAATACAGAGGTAAACGGAGGAACTTCTACTAACCATAAGTTTAAAATATAATCAGCAGCAAACATAATAGGCAAAGATATCAAAAGCAATATATAAGTAGAAAATTTACTACTAGCATACATCAACTTATACATATATTCTTGATTCTCAGCTGCATATTGTTTTGTTATTTGAGGATTTAAAGCCGTTTGCAAATTACCTCTAAACTGGTCTACAGCTCCCTGCACCTGAACAGCAATGCCTCTGGCAGCATTGACAATTGCAGAGAAAAAGCTATTGATCATCATATTGATGCCCGTCGTTACACAAATATCAGCTATAGTTACAAAAAGTGTCCAACCAGAAAAATTCATCATTTCTCTTAACAGCCTGGGTTCTAATTTATTAGATAATAAATGCTTGGTCTCAGAAAAATGCCTTTTGCAATATATATAATATAAAATCAAAATAATCATATTGCTTACCAAAATAAGACTTGCATAGAAAACAAGCCTATCTATAGGTGAAAAAACAATTAATATGGCTATAGATATTTTTAATACTGATTCAAAAAAAGATAGATATGCAAAGAAACTCATATGTTCATGTGCAATAACATCACTATAATAAGCCATTGTCATTGTCTGAATCATACATGACACCAAAGATATCTGATAAACAATGCACGATGCATCCCATCTTTCGGGAGGTACATTCAGGTAATTGTATATATAGAACAATCCCAACGTTTCACCTATTAATAAAATAGCCAAAACAATAGCGAAACTTATTATAAAAGCTGATTTAAAGATTACAGAGAGTTGTTCCTTATCTTCCTTACCTATGGCAAAAGCCAAATAGCGGTAGTTAGCAGATGCCATAGCTGTTTGAAGAAAAGAAAAAAGTGCCACAATACTTCCTACAACATTGTATATGCCATAATCTTCCACACCCAGATTTTTCAGAATAATCCTTGTTGTAAATAGAGATACTGTCAAAACAACAAACATCCTCAAATACAAGAAGATGGTATTTTTTGCCAGAGACTTTGTTTGACTTACCATTGTATATACTTAAAGCAATGATTTATATACTTGTGCATACTCTGTTGCTGATTTTTCCCAAGAAAACTGGGTGAGTCTCTCATATCCTTTATCTTTAGTCTTTAGCCGTTCTCCTTCAGTCATGTTAAATATATAATCTAATTTTTCTGAAATATCCGAATGACCATTATGCTCATTAAAATAGAAAGCTGCATCACCTCCTATTTCCGGGAAACAAGTTTTATTTGATAAGAGTACTGGACACCCGCAAGAAAAAGCCTCCAATATTGGAAGTCCAAATCCTTCACTCAAAGAAGGGAAGGCATAACATAAGGCATTTGAATACAATCCACTTAATTCTTCTGTAGAAACGAACTTTGCTTGTACTCTATTTGCAATATGCAACTCTTGAAAGAACTTTATCTCTGATTTTGTAAAGTTACATCCTGTACATACAATCTTAACTTCTTTATTTTTTTGCAGAAAGGGAAGGGCGGATTTAATAAAAAAATAAAAGTTCTTATAACCACCTCTTAATCCTACATATAATATATATGGGCATCCTATACTATCTGGATATTTTTTATTATTTACTGAAACTCCTCCCCAATATATAACTGAAATCCGATCTTCCGAAATATTCCAATTTTGCATGACATCTATTTTAGTACTTAAACTTGGAACGACTATATGACTAGCTAAAGGAACCAAACGTTTCCTTCCTTCTTTTTGATAGTCAAATTTATTAAAGTACAAGGGGAAATTTTCTGCTGTAAGATCATGGACTGTTAAAACAAAAGGTTTACGTATATGCTTCAAAAAATAGGTTGAAAAATAGGTCGGATGAAAAACATCATAATCTTCTTTTTTAATTTTCTCTATACTATGATGAAGGTTTATGCTATCTGATGAATTTATCCATCCCCGTTGTGACAAGATATTATAAATTCTCCTCTTTCCCTTAAAAGATACATTTGGTAGAAAATCTGAAAATTGATAGGATATAGGTGAATGATTATTATCTAAATTATATTCCTTTAAGTAAACATTGTCGCTCTCTTTTATTGCTATGTCATATGCTATATCGCTCGGAAAATGAGATATTATTTCTGCCAAACCTCTAGAAATACCTCCAAATTTTTGAATTTGGAATATTTGATAGTCATATAACACCTTCATACGTACAAATTATTTTTAAAAGTCATACATTTCAAAATCCCATTACACACATATTTAATTCCTCCAGACAATCCTAAAGATACAATAAAACAGATAAGAATGTAACTATACGGATTTGTAAAATATGGTTTTAATGATAATAGCACTATAAAATGTATTAAATAAAATTCATAGGATATATTTCCCAATTTCACTAACAAATTAGAACTGATCAGATTCTTGTTAGCGTAACACACACCAACAATTGTTATTGCACCTAACATCATAAGATAAGCAGTAACACTATTTTGTATGTCTAAAACGTTCTCGATATTTAGCAAAATGAGTCCTATCAGTAATAAAGGAAACTTGTATAAACTAAATACCATTTCAATTTTATGAATATCACTCATTAGTTTCATAAAGAATGCTGCAATAGAGAAAAAGCCCAAAGTTAAGATGATTGATACATCAACAACTAGCGACAACAGTAGTAACAAGATAAGGCTCCACCAACTAGTATAATTAAAAATAAAGACTACTATAGGCATCAAAAGAAACATTCTCACCTCAACAGTTAAATACCATGATGGTGGTAAGATCAAATCTGGATTACGAGGTAAAAGAATGGAACCCTGTCTTATTAATTCCTCAATATTTATTTTTTGATGCCAAAAAGAATTGCTCCATTCTGTAAATAGTGCTGGATTATAATTAGTACAGGGAGTATAATTAATCAATAACACTGCTAAAAGCAAAGTTATTATATATGGAGGATATATTTTTATACATTTCTTTAATATGCCATTTAAATATGTTTTTCGTTGCAGTCGTTCCTTCTTATAATAATATATACCACTGATAGCAAAAAATATATAAACAGCACATTTTCCATCAAAAAATAAATGCATAGGAGATTCCATTAAATAGGTTACAAATGTAGATTTGAACATACATAATGAATGAGAAAGAAATACAACTATTGCACATATTCCCCTTAATGATTGTATGCTGCTATTTCTCATCAAAGTATTTTTAGGAGTTTATGAAACAATAAAAGTCTCACTTTAAAAGTGATAATGAAGCCATAATTGGTACACTCACATTAATTAACACCCTAATATGCATTCTTTTCTCCCACCACCACATTCGCTATAGTCTTATAAATGATATATATGTCAAGCAGCATTGTCCAATGCTCCATATACCAGATATCAGCTTTTACGCGTTCCTCCATCTGTGAAAGTTCTCTCGTTTCACCACGGAAACCATGCGTTTGAGCCCAACCAGTTACTCCAGGTTTTATAAAATGCCGCACCATATATTTATCAATCAATCGGGCATAAGTCTCCGTATGAGCCAACATGTGTGGACGGGGACCAACTATCGACATATCACCCTTAAAGACATTGATAAACTGGGGAAGTTCGTCAAGATTAGAACGACGAAGGAAATCGCCAAATCGGGTTTTACGGGGATCATCAGCCGTAGCCTGTTTACTGTCAGCTTCATCATTCACTCTCATCGAACGGAATTTGTAACACACAAAATCCACACCATTCAAACCCGTACGCATTTGCTTAAAGAATATAGGGCCGGGAGAAGTCAACTTTATGATACTTCCAACTATGAGGTAAACAATAGGAAAAACAGTAACCAGAAAAAGACCGGAAAAAACAATATCGAATAGCCGTTTCAATATACGATTCTCCATTTTACCCAAAGGCTCATAACGCAGATTCAAGATAGGCATATTGCCAACCATACTGTGCCAGATACGACGCGGAAAACCTTTACATACATTAGGAACACCGTGAAAATAAAGCAAATGGTTTTCACAATAATTCATGATAGAAAAATTGTAACGTCCCTCCTCCATCGATAGAGAACAAAAAACATGCTTGATGCTTGGATGTGCAGACATAAAATCTGAAAAACCGTCAGGATTACCCAAATAAGAACATTGCAACGAAAGAGCATCATTCGGTTTTATATCAAAATAACCCACGACTTCATATAGGGAAGACGCCAGAGAACTTTCCATCTCCTCATACAATACCTGCATATTATTGCCTCCACCTATAAAAACAGCATAACGCCTATGCTTTCCCTTAGCACAATAGACTATCAGGAAATGGCGAATAATAATGCGATAAATACTTAAGATAACAAAGAGAAAAGAGAAATAAGCGACAAAGAAAAGAGGAGAATAGATAGAGATTCCACTAAAAG
>ERZ791605.949-NODE-949-length-16595-cov-2.483918_pt1 | contig 16595 bp, 3 predicted proteins | sample MGYA00509965_ERZ791605 | MGnify/ENA primary metagenome ERZ791605 (study PRJEB30046, sample SAMN00791923) | human gut metagenome | study: EMG produced TPA metagenomics assembly of the A metagenome-wide association study of gut microbiota in type 2... | reverse complement strand
AACTTTATTCCAATTGCCAGCAGAATTGGAAAATTTAAGAGAGTATAGGAAAGAAAAATTCTTAGAGGGAGATACTTCACTCAAAAAGGATGTTCCAGAGCAAAGAAAGTTATTTGAGCCTGGAAACTTAAGATTGACATATAATTATAATAAAAGTTTTCAAAAATATAATTCAGAAAGTAAATCATTAGATACAGAATATTATGGACCATTACTATATGGAGAGTTAGAGGTTTATCATGGAATATATCCAGATTTAAAAAACTATCAAACTAGATTAACATACAGAGATGTATACAAAGACCATGATATTACCTTTGGAGATAACTATGTAAAAATGCCAGAGATATTGAGTGGAACAGTTAGTAAGGTAAGAGGTATTAGCTTCACTAGAGATAATAGAATAAGCAGTACTGATGAGGGTGGAGATAATATTACAATAACAGGACAAGCACCACTTGGGAAATTTGTAGAGTTATATAGAAATGGACAGTTACTATCTTATGAAGATGTAAAAGCAGGAAGGTATATATTTGAGAATGTTCCAACATTATTTAATTCAGACTCATTTTATGTAATTATTTATAATCAAGATGGTTCAATAGTAAAGGAAGATTTAAGAAGAGACTATAATAAAGATTTAGAGAAAAAGGGAGAATTTGGTTATAACATATTTATGGGAGATTCTGACTATGATAAATATTATCAATTTATAGGTGAAGTAAACTATGGATTGACAGATACTTTAACCTTAAAAACAGGATACTATGATTTAAAATATACTTCATATTGGAATGAATCTCTTCAAAATAGAGAAAGTTTAAAATTAGGAGCAGTATATGTAGGAGATTTTTCAAAATATCCATTCAGTGTAGATGTTGAAACATTTAAAAATAGTGGTGGAAATGGAGAAGACTATTACTATAAATATAGACAAGACTTCAATGATTATAGATTAACAGCAGAAGGTGGTAAATATTCAAAAATTACAGAAAATAGAATATTTAAAAAAGATGAACAAGCTTTTGAAATAAGTAAAAGTAAATTTTTAAATGAAAATCTAAGTTTAGCACTTAAATATTATACTACAAATTATTCTTATACTGGAAGAGAAAATGAGATAGGAGCAGTTTTAAGAGCAGGGTTTAGAAATTTTACTCCAGAATATGGAATTTATAGAAATTTAACAACAGATTATACACAACATGATTTTAGCATAAGAAGTTATTATTTCAAAGATTATATACTTTATGCAGGAGTATCACATAAAACACTTAGAAACTATGATGAAACAAAATACAAATTTGAGGTTACAAGTAGAAGATATACAGATAATGGAATTAGATATAGAGTTTATTATGAAAAATCAGATAGATATGGGGATGTATTTGGGTTAGCATTTGATATAGACTATAATGATTGGTTTACAGGAACTGCCTCATATAAAAAAGATAGAGGAACTAGTTATTCAGATACAGGATTTACTGTTGATAAACTTATAAATTTAAGAGATGTAAATGCACCTATAAATTCTATTGATAACGGAAGAATAGCTGGAGTTGTTTATGTAGATAATAATAACAATAATAGATATGATGAAGGAATAGATAAACCATTACCAAGAACAGAAGTAAATGTAAGAGGAAATATAGCTACTACAGATGAAAATGGTAAATATAAATTAAGTAATTTATCTCCTGGAGTCTATACTACAAAATTTGAAACACAGAATCCTTTATATAAAGCAGAAGCAGATAAATATAAAGTAAAAATAGGACCAGCTACAACAACTAATTTAGATATTCCAATGAAATCTAGAAAAATAGTTAGTGGAAATATTAATATAGAAGATGCTACTTTAAAATATACACTATTACCAACACTTTTATTAAATGTATATGATATGTCAAGTAATGAAAAAATAGAAGTAGTAGTTCCTGAGAAAGATGGTTTCTTTATGATAGAGAATTTAACTGGTGGAAAATATAAAATAATTTTAGAATCAATTAATTCCCCAGGAAAAGCTCTATATGAAAAAGAATTAGAAGTTTCTCAAATAGATGAAGAGGAAAAATTAGTAGAATTAAATATATTGGGAGATAATGAGAAGAATCTTAAATATGAATTAGAGATATATTAAATCGATGTAATTGGGAGGGAAATGAGTGAGGAAAAGTTGGAGAGTGAAGTTAAGCTTATTGACTTTGATAGTAAGTAACAGCATTTTAAATGCTGCTACTATTCAAAGAGATAGTTTAAGTGATATAGAGAAAACTCAGAGATTACTTGAGTTAAGGCAAAAACAAGATTATATAAATCAGCAGCTTATGTATCCTAATAAAACTAAAACAAAGGTAGAAACAGGTATTTTAGATAAGGTAAAAGATGGTAAAAAATATCTATTTACAGACATACAATTGATAGGATCGAAAAAGTTAAAAAAGGAAACAGATAAGATAATAAAAAAATATATTAATACTGAGATGGGAAAAGAAGATATATACAATCTTTTGATAGAGCTTTCAAATGTATTTCTAATAAAAGGGTATTCAACCACTCTGGTAACTTTAAAGTCTGGAAATATAAATAAAGGACAATTAATATATGAAGTAAAAGAGGGAAAAGTAAGAGATATAAAATTTATGGATAGAGATTCAAGCTTTAGAGACAAGTTGCGAATAAAAACAGCTTTTCCTATGAAAAAAGATGTGCTATTAAATACTAAAGATATGGATCAAGGAATTGAAAATATGAATGTTGGTGGAAATAATAATGTTGCAGAAATTTCTCCAACAGAAGAATATGGTTATTCAGATATTATGATAGAAGAAAATTATACTCCCACTGGTTTTTCATTAGGAATGGATAATAGTAGTTATAAAGATAAAGGTAGAAATAAAGTAAATATAAATTTTTCTCAGGACAATCTTTTTGGAATAAATGATGTCTTAACTCTTAATTATATAGAAAGATTAACAAAGGATAGAGAAAAAGATAAGGAATCAAACTATGATATAGGACTAGCTTTTCCTCTTGGTTATTGGAAAATAGCTTATAATTATAACTTAGGAGATAACTATAACACCTATAAAAGTGATATTGGTTCATATAAAACAGAAAGTAAAACAGAAAAGCATAAATTAAAATTAAGTAGAGTAATCTCAAGAGGTCAATATCAAAAAACAACTCTTCATACTGGATTGACAATAAGAGATACTAAAAATACTTTAAATGGATTGTTATTAGAAGTAAATAGTAAAAAGTATGCCAATACGACTATTTCTCTAGATCATACAAATAGATTTTTAGGGGGAACAATATTTGGAGCTATTGAATATGAAAGAGGAGTTCCTTGGTTAGGAGCAGAAGGAGACCCTAAACCATTAAAAGAGGGAGACTATAAAATAGAATATGATAAGATAAACTTTAATTTGGATTGGTTAAGATATTTTAGTATAAAAGAGCAGGGGTTCCAATATAGAATGGGAATAGGAGGAAGCTATTCCGATGATAGATTGTTAGCTGTAAATCAGTTTACAATGGGAGATGAGTATACAGTAAGAGGATTTAAAGAAAGTTCTGTTGCTGGAAATAAAGGGGTTTATGTAAATAATACATTAACATATTTAGGAAATAAGGATACAAATAAATATCTATCTATCTTTAAACCATTCATAGGATTAGATGCTGGAGTATCTAGAGATAAAGATTTACCAACTTCAGATAAGATAGCAGGAATGGCTTTAGGAGTAAAATTTGATATAGGATATTTAAACGGAAGTTTTACATATGGTATTCCATTGAAATGGGCTGCAGGAATGCCACATGAGAAAAATCCAGTTTATTTTAATATAAGTTATAGTTTTTAGGAGGAGTGTTTATGAATTATTTGAAATTTAATGAAAAGTTACTGAAACATCATTTAAAAAATAAGAAAAGAATAACCTTGAGTTTAATAGTAACTTTTTTGATAACAGGAGGATTGGGTTTTGTAGAAGAGGAAGCTTTAGCTAGAGACCTTAGACCAAGAAATGAGAAAAATAATATAAAATTTGATGAGAGTAGTGGAATAAAGAAAGGTCATGCAGCAAATAATAAAGATGTTATAAATATAGTTGCTCCAGAGAAGAATGGGATTTCACATAATAAGTTTATAGAATTTAACGTTGGAGAAGAGGGAGTAATTTTTAATAACAATAGTACTAAACCATATGTAGATACTAAATTAGGTGGTATTGTAGAAAAAAATACAAATCTTAATGGGAAAGAAGCAACTGCTATTTTAAATGAGGTTAGTGGAAAGAATAAATCTTATTTAGATGGACCAGTGGAGATAGCTGGACAAAAAGCAGACTTTATCCTTGCCAATGAAAATGGAATTACTGTTAATGGTGGTGGATTTATAAATACTAGTGGAGTAACTTTAACAACTGGTAAAGTAAACAACGAGAATTTAAATATAGATGTTACTAAAGGACATATCAATATTGAAGGAGAAGGAGTAAATACTTCTGGAAGTTACTTTAATATTATTTCTCAAACTATTGAAGTATCTGGACAGATATCTTCTAGAGAAGGACAAAATGATGCTGACTTAAACTTCATAGCAGGAAACAATAAGGTAGATTTAAGTAATAAAAATAAACCAGAGGTAAAGGGACAGACTAATGGGGAAAAAGCAACAAAAAACTTTGGAATCTATGCAGGTCCATTAGGAGCTATGTATGGTAATAATATCAGATTAATTAGCACAACTGAAGGACTTGGAGTAAGACATGAAGGTCTTATTAGAAGTAAAGGAGATATTACTATTGATGCTAAAGGGGATATAAGTATCGGAGGTTTAAACTCTGAAAAAAATATTGAAGTAAAGGGAGTTGGAAAACTAGAAACTATAGATGGAACTTATAAAGTTGATGGTAAAACATATAATTATAGTATAACATCTACTAAGGGAGTTAAATTAAATGTAACTGGAAATATGGAGATTAGTAACTTTATAAGTGCTAATGGAACTGAAGGACTGGAAATAAAAGCACAAAATTTAAAAATTCTAGGAGATAAGAAAACTACAGCAGGTATACTAGCACAAGGAGAGCTTTTAATAAATGTAACTGGAGATATCACACTAGAAACTTTGATGAGACCAGTTAGAAAAGGGCATAGTTCTGATGATCCTCCATTAGTTCTAACTACTGATAAGGAAGGAAAAATAACTGTAACCAATCCAATGACAAATGAAGTTTTAACAGAAAATGATTATTCATGGGTAGGAACAGGAATACAAGGAGAGAGAGTAAATATCTCTTCTAATACATTTACTAATAATTCTTCTATTACTAATACAAGATATTTAATAGATAAAAGTTCAATTACAATAGATGCAAAAGAAAAATTAACAAATAATAATTTAATATATTCTTCAGGAACATTAGACTTAAAATCTAAAGTATTAGATAATAAGGAAGGTGCTTCATTACAAGGTTCTGATATAAAAATTATTGGAGAAACAATAAATAATAATGGAGAAATCAGACAAAATATTGCTAAGCAAGGAGAGAGTGCAAATAGATTAGGAGAGGTAAAAGTTAACTTTAAAAATGGAACTTTTACTAATACTGGAACAATTTCTGGATATGCTGTAGAGATTGAAGGTCAAGGATTTAATCTAGTAAATAGTAAAGAGGGAAAAATAGTAGCTTCGACTGTTGATTATCCATTAGGACAAGGTTCAATATATATAAAAGTAAAAGATTTAAAAACAGAAGGTTTAATACAATCTTATGGAGCTGGAACAGAAAATAATATAAAAATTGATGTAGAAACACTTTCAAATACTTTAGGACATATTGTTGCACAAAAAGGAGATGTTGAAATCACATCTACAGGTAATATAGTAAATACAGGAAAGATATTTGCTGATAAAAATGTAACTATCAAATCAAATTCAAAAAGCAATGAGATTTCTAATAATGGTGGAGATTCATCAATAGGGGCAGGAGAAAATGTAACTATCACAGGTGAAAATACAAAGCTAACTAATAGTGGAAAAATTTACGCTACTCAAAAATTACTAGTGATGGTAAATGAAGTAATAAATGCTGGAACAGCAGAAGGATTAAATAAATATTTACAAGCTTTTTATAATTTAGGTCAAGATGGAACAAAAGAGATAGATAAAATTTTAGAGGAGTTAAAAAATGAAATAAAAACTGCTTCTGGAGAACAAAAAACAGAACTTGAGAAAAAAGTTGAGTTATTCACTAAGTTAAAAGATGAATTAAAAGATTTTAATACATCATTAGAAACTCTTCCAAATATAGGAAGTATGTCAGCAACTACAATTGATATTACTAGCAATAAAACTACTCAAAATAATGGAATAGTAAAAGCTACTCAAGATATAAAAGTAACTTCAAAAGGAGCGCTAAACAATACTGGTATTTTAGAAGCTGGAAAAGAGATTAATTTAAAAGCTGACGAGGCTATAAATAATACTCAAAGAATCTATGCAGGAGAAAAAATAGACATTACTGGAAAAACTTTTGCTAGTACAGGAAGTCAAGAGTTACAAAAAGAATACTCAAAAGCACTTGAAGAGTTCACAAAATTAGGTGGAAATAGTAAATTAGAGGAACTCCAAAACAAAGTAACTGAGCTAGAAACAAAACTTAAAGCTTCAAACTCAAAAGATGTGGATATTTTAAATAAAGAGCTGAAAGAAAATATAGATAAAATAAAAGAGTTAGCTCAATTAAAAGCAAAAATTTCAACACTTGTAGAGAAGAAAGAAAGTGGAAAAGAGGGAGATGGATTAAGTACTATCGAATCTAAAAATATCAATATAACTACTACAGGTGGAAGTTTAAAAAATGCTGGATTAATAGTAACAGATGAAAATTTAAATCTAAAAGCTAGTGGAGAGAATAGTGATATAAGTAATACTGGAAACATTTCAGTAGGAAAAGATGCTAATGTAAGTGGAAATAGCTTTGTAAATGAGATAATGACAGTTGGAAACAAACTGGTAGCAAAGGTACAAAAAGCTTTTGATAGTAAAGATTTAAAAGTTGCAAAAGATATAGAAGTAGAAGCTCAAAATGCTAAATTTAATAAGCTAAATGTGGGTGGAAATGGACAGATAAAACTGGTAGGAAATGACAGAGAAAATGTTACATTTGGTAATGATGAGGATAAAGATTCTGCAGTGAATGTAACAGGAAATTTAACTATTGATGGTGGTGGATTAGTAAATAAAACTAATACTGTTATAAAAGGTAGTTTGGCTGTAGATAAAAAAGATAATAATAAAGCTAAATTTGATAATACTGGAAGTTTAGCTGTAAAAGAAAATACTACAATAAAGACAAACTCTTTTGATAACAAAAAATCAATAGTGGCAGAAAAAGGGTTAAATGTAGAATCATCAATATTTAATAATAGTAAAGATGGGAAAATAAATACAACAGACTTAAGTTTAAAAGCTACTGATAATAGAACAAATGAAGGAAATATAGAGGCAAAAGGGAATGTAAATATATCTGGAGAAAAAACTCTTACAAATTCAGGGAAGTTATTAGTACAAGGTAGTGGAAAACTAGATATCAAAGATAGTGTTACAAACTCTGGCGAATTAAAAGTTGGAAAAAATAGCAAAGAAACAAGAACAGCTAAAGAAGGAGAGTTAAAATCTGGAGAACTAGTAGTAAATACAGGAACATTTACTAATGAGATGAGTGGAAAAGTTTCGGGAGAAGAGGCTCTAACTATTAAAGTGGCTAAAGGATTTGATAATAAAGGTAATGGTGATAAAAATAATCCACAAGGTGGAGAAATTACTGGTGGAAGTATTTTAATAGATGGAAAAGCTGAAACTTTAGATAAGAATTTTGAGAACTCTGGAACAATAGCTAGTGAAAAGACATTAACTGTAGATTTAGGAACTAATGATAAAGATATTAATCTAGGTAAATCTGGAAAAATGTCATCTAAAGATACTATGACACTAGTAACAGGAGGAAATATCTCTAATGAAGGAAAATTCTCTAATCTAGGAGGTTTAGACTTTAGTGCTGGAAAAGCAATTACAAACAAAGGAATGATAGTAAGTAAGGGAGATATTAAATTAAAAGCTAAAGAAACGGTAACTAATGGAGAAAAAGAAGGAACAGGAGCAACTATTTGGAGTGAAGGAAAAATAGATATAACATCAGAAAATGGAGATATAAATAACTATCAGAATAGTACAATTCAATCTAAAGATAATATGTCATTAACTGCAACAAATGGAACTCTTTTAAATGAAGGTGGAACTATATCTGCTGGTGGAAAATTAGATATAAATGTAAAAAAATTAGAAAATAAAAGTATAGTAGATATAAACCAAGTAGAATTAGAATATGGAGCTGGAAAACATGCTTTTCTAAACTTACAAGTAACAAAAGATAATTCAACATGGGTAGAAATATGGCTTCCTAAAATAAAAGGTGGAAATGCAGTAAAAGCTCAATCAACAATAGAGGCTGGAAAAGATATAAATATTGCAATTAAGGAGAAATTACATAATCAATCAGCTAAAATAAGAGGAGCTAATGATATAAATATTAAGGGAAGTGGAGAAGTTATTAATGAAACTTTAGAACAACAAATTCCAATTGATAGATATTTAAAATATACTAAAATAAAAGTTGAGGATACATATAGAAACGGATTAGATAAAGCAAAAGTAGAAAAAATTTATGAAGGAAATCTTTATGATGGTATAGATAAGAAAAATGGAGCAAAAAGAAATATTTTAGCTTATAATCCAGTGCTTATGGCCTTAAGAAAAATAAAAATAGAAGATAGTACAAATAAAGAGTGGAGTAGTTTAGAAATGCAAGAATTTTATAATTTCTTGGATAAAGCAACTAATAATGCACTAACAAATAAAAATGGTATTAAAAATACTTCTGAATTAGTTAAAGAATTAAAAAGAGATATCTATTCAAGTGAAACAGCAGCTGAAATATTAGCTGGAAAAAATATAAATATAGATGGAAAAATTAAATTTGAAAATATAGGTAGTGGTTCTAAAAAAGAAGGAAACCAGAAAATAACTGTAGATATAAATGGTAAACCAGTAGATACAGTAGATACAGATTTAGGTGTAATTGTAACTGATCCTAATAGTGTAACTGAAGCTAATGGAATTAAATACCCAGAAGGAGTAGAGGTTATCAAAGGAAGTGTTACAATAGATGGTAAAGTAATTGATGCTTCAACTGGAGGAACAGTTAGTTCAATAGCAGTAGCTGGAACAATTAATCCTATTTCTTATATTGAAATTCCAAAAGGAGATAATGGAATATTTAAATTAGCAGCACCAAGACCTGGAAAAAATATTCAATATAAATTTGAGACAAATATTGATTTTATAGATCCAAGTAAATATTTTGGTTCTGAATATTTCTTTAATAAAATTGGATACAATTCAAATAAAACATCAACTGTTATTGGAGATGCTTATTATGAACAACAACTTATAAATAAAACTATTAAAAATGCACTAGGTTATACTGGTGAAATAACTTCTGATAATATAAAGGATATGCTAGATAGTGCAGTTAATATAGAAAAGAATTTAGGATTAGAAGTTGGTAAAGCTTTAACACCTGAGCAGATTAATAAATTAGAGAAGGACATAGTATGGTACGTTGAAGTAGATATGGGTGGAGAAAAAGTTTTAGTTCCACAAGTATATTTTGGAAAAGAAACTAGATTAAAAATGGCTGAAGAAGATAAAGGTGGTGGAATAGGCTCAACATTAAAAGCTGGTGGAAATATTGACATCAAAGGTGATAGTGTAACTAATATCAATGGAAATATTGTGGCAAAAGAAAATGTAAATATTAATGTAACTGGAGATGTTATAAATAATGCTGCTGGAGGATTTAGTGGTGGAATATCTTCAGGTGAAAATACAGATATAAAGGCTGATGGCAAATTAGATATGATAGGTGGTACAATTAGCTCTGATGGAAGTGTAAAAGTAGATACAAAAGGTAATATAAATATTGAATCTACTCTAGGTGGAGTTCAAAAAAATCAAAATGTATCTAATGAAGCTGGAATTTCAGCAAAAGGAGATATAATTGTTAATTCTCAAGAAGATGTAACTATCAAAAATGGAAATATAGCAAGTACAGATGGAGATCTTAATTTATCAGCTAAAAATGTAAAAATAGAAGACCAAAATTTAATAAATACTAGTGAAAACTATGGAACTGCAGATAGAGGAATAACAAAAACAGAAAGTAAATCAATTTCTTCTACTTCAGATGGAAGTGAGTTAAGTGGAAAAAATATTACAATAAATTCTAAAGAAGATACAAATGTTACTGGAAGTTCGATAGCAGCAGAAAAAGAGTTAAATATAATTGCTGGAAAAGATGTAAATATTAAAGATGGAACAAATAATTATTATGAAACATCAAAGTCTACAACAAATGGATTTGATAGTAATTATAAATTAAATATTGGTTCAAGTAGTTCTACGACTGAGGCAACAATATCAAAAGGAAGTACTATTGGAGGAGTTACAGGTTTGAATATTAAATCAAATAATGATGTAAATATTCAGGGAAGTACAGTTGTAGGTGGAGAAAATGGAATAAAAATTGCCGCTGAGAAAAATATTAATCTGACTGATGGAAAAAATGAAATAAAGAATAAATCTCATTCAGAAACATATGATGTTATTTCATATCAAAGAAGAGATAGTCAATCTGAAACTAATAAATCTATTGGAAATAAAATTATAAGTACAGGTAATGTAGAAATTAGTTCAAATGAAAATATTACAAGTATTGGAACTAATATAGCAGCAGGAGGAAATACAAATATTACTGCTAAAAATAATGCTGATTTTAAAGCTGGAAAAAATACTCATAATGAGAAGAACTCTTCAATAGGAGTAGGAATTGTTTCTGGTGGTGTTAGTCTTGGAGCTGGTGGATATAGTGTAGAGAGTTCATGGACTCCAACAGATGGAACAGATAGTAAAGTTGTTGGTGGAAAAGCTTCAGATCAAACAATAGATGATATGACAAAGACTGGAAAACTTGGAAAAAATTATATGGATTCATTGGCTAAATTAGGAACAGAAATGGGAATTTCGATAAAAAATGAATCTAAGAAAAGTACAACATGGACAGAAGGAGATATTAAATCTAACGGAGATATAAATATTAAGACTGGTGGAACTACTGATATTGGAGGAGTTAATTTAGAATCTGACAAAACCATAAATATTCAAGCTAAACAAGTAGATACAACAAAATATGTAGATGAACATGAAGAGAAAAGTTCAAATATAGGAGTAACTGTAAGATTAGATAATATGACAACAAGTGCAGTTGCTGATGCTGTAAATAAAGGAATGCAAATTTCAGAAGGAGCAAAAGGACATGATGGTGGATTAAATCCAGCGTTAACAGCAGCTCAAGCAGGAGGAACAGCAGCAAATCTAGTGTTTGGAGACTTAATAGCTAATACTACTGCACTAACTGGAAATATTAGTTATGGTCAAAGTGAAAGTAAAACTACTGAGGAGAATACAACTAATATTAAAGCAAAAGATAATGTTAACATTACAGCAACTAATGGTGATATAAACTTAAAAGGAGTTGAAATTGAAGCAGATAAAGAGGTAGCTTTAAATACAACAGGAAATATTAATTTAGAAGCTGCAAAGAAAACAGAGAAGGAAAAAAGTTTTGGAGTTAATGCTTCAGCAGGAGTTACAACAACTGGAGGAGTATCAACTTTAAGTGGAGCTAATACTCAACTTGGAATAGCAGGAAATGGCTCATATTCAGAAACAAGTAAAAATAATGTTTACTATAAAGGAAGTAGTATTAAATCAGGAGGAAAAACTACTATAAACTCAGGAAAAGATACTAACCTTATTGGAAGTACTATAGCAGGAGAAACTGTTGATATTAAAACAGATGGTAACCTAAATATCGAAACTAAAAAAGATAAAATAAATGAACACAGAAAAGAAGGTTGGGGTGGATTAGACGTCTCAGCAGGACTGGCAACTAATACAATTTTTACAGGAAGCTTAGGAGTTTCAGCAGGAGGCGGAGATATATGGAAAAATGGAGATAAGATAAATGAACAGGCAGGAATTACTGCTAAAAAAGATATCAATGCAGAAATAAAAGGAGATGTTAATATTAAAGGTGGAATTTTAGGTTCTGAAACAGGAGAAGGAAACTTAAAAGTTGCTGGAGATTTAAATATTAGTGATATTCATTCTAACTATGAGGAAGGAGGAGCCATTGTTGGTGTAAATGGAGGAACTGAAGGTGGCGGAATTCTTGGAGAAGTTGGAGATAGAGTTGACCTTGAAAAAACTGCTAATGGAACAATTGCTATTAATAAAGAAAATATTAAGGTTGATAAAGATATTATTGTTAATAATAATAAGGTTGATATAGGTGATATAAATAGTGATTCCAACAAAGCTCTGACAACGGATAAAGATGAAAAAGAAAATGGTGGAACATTTAGTGCAACAGCAAGTGCACTTCCTATCAAGAAAAAACAAAAAGGAAGTTATGATATAGATAATGATTATCCACCACCACCAATTCGTAGAGAGCCGCCTACAAAAGAAGTAACATATCCACCTGGAATAGACAAATCTGAACCAGATGGTAGAGTTAGAATTCCTGTAAATAAAGAAGAAAAATTTGTAGAAGGTGTTATTGAAAACGGACCAGAAATAAAGCGTGCAATTAAAGTAAGCCAAGTAGAAGAGGATAAATTTATAAAAGGAGTTATCAAAGGAGGTCCAGAAATAAAACATGCAATCAAAGTAACTCAAGAAGAAGAAGCTAAATTTGTAAAAGGAGTAATTAAGGATGGACCAGAAGTAAAACAAGCAATTAAGAAAACTCAAGATCCAGAGCCAATAAAAGGCGTATTAGTAAAAGAAGGCTATATAAAGACAGAAGAAGGAAAATGGGTAAAATTAAATGGAGAACGTGGAGAACAAGGAGTAGTAACAACAGAAGGACCATTTACACCGAAAGGATTAAAAGGCTTTAAGGGTGGAGTGAAAAATGGAGATGACTTTGTAAAAGGAGTAATTAAGGACGGACCAGGAGTAAAACAAGCAATTAAGAAAAGACAAGGAGCGGAAGAAGAAAGTTTTGTAAAAGGCGAAATTAAGGATGGACCAGGAGCAAAACAAGCAGTTAAGAAAACACAAGGAGTGGAAGAAGAAAGTTTTGTAAAAGGCGAAATTAAGGATGGACCAGGAACAAAACAAGCAGTCAAGAAAACACAAGAAAAAGAAAATCTAGATATAGTTGGTGGCTATAAAAAAGGAACTGATGGAAAATGGTATCCAAATAGAATATCTGGAGAACAAGGAGCTGCTTTAACTGGTGGATTATCTTATAAAGGAGTAAAGGGATTTCAAAAAGGAGTAAAAGATCTAACTGATAAGAGTAAAGTAATAGAGTCTCCAAATGTAAACCATGTAAGAGATGAAAATGGAACTTTCCATAAAGTAAAATTTGTTCCAACTAATGATGGAACAACTTATGTAAAAGCTGAGAAAGGAACTTATCATAGAGTAGAAAAAGCTGAGAATAGTGATAAATACTCATTATTAGATAAAGATAATGCTTTTGATTTACCAAAAGATGATGGAGTAAGAGCAACATTTAAGGATACAGCTGGAGAAACTCCAATTAAGAAAGAGCATTATGAACCATTATATGGTGAACCATCTCAAGATGTATTGAATAAAAATAAGAAAGATAAATTACCACCATTACCACCTGTAGATTATGTTCAAGCAGGAGGAAAAGATAAATTACCATCATTGCCACCTGTAGATTATGTTCAAGCAGGAGGAAAAGATAAGTTACCGCCATTACCACCTGTAGATTATGTTCAAACGGGAGGAAAAGATAAATTACCACCATTACCACCTATAGATTATAATCAAGGAGGTATAAAAAATAAAAATAATAAAAAAGTAAACTTTAGTGAAGAAAATCCAGAAGTGAGTTATGTTCCTAAGGAAGATAGTACAAGAAAGCCTTATGATAATAATAGGGATAGTGATGATATATCTGAAGATATTGAAGGATTAATAAAAGAACAAAATTCTTTTACAGAAAAACTAAATTCAGGTAAAAAGTTATCAAAAAGTGAAAGAGAGAGAATAAAAGAGATAGAAAAGGAGATGAGACAGCTAAAAGATGAACTAAATGATGCTATAGGACGTGATAAAGCTGATAGACCAGACAGTGAAAGAATTCCAGATGAATTAAGTAGTTTATTTAGAGAACAGCAAAAATTGGCAGATAAATTAAATAAAGGTCAAAAGTTACAAAAAGAAGAAAGAAATAGATTAGAAGAGATAGAAAATGAGTTGAGAACTTTAATAAATACAATTCATAATGGAAATACTGGGAATGGAGAAAGATTAGCTCCTCCTGCTGCAGCACCTGTTACTAAAGTAGTTAACAGAGTACCTAGTATATCAGATAATAGAATTGAAAGTCCAAAAGTAACATTAGATGGAAAAAAGATAAAACCACCAGTACCACCTAAACCTTCAAAAAATAAGAATGTAACTAAATCAGAAGAAGAGATTACATATGCTGATTTAAAAGATTTAGGTAACGGTTCAGGAGTGATCATAGGAAAAGGAAATGAAACTATTTATAGCGAGGTAAAAACTTCAGGGAAAGATAATCCACCTCCATTACCACCTAAAAAAATGATAGGTAAGAAAGTGAAGGAGGAAAAACCAGTACCACCAAAAAGAGAAGAATCTTTAGTAGTAGATACAGCAAAAAAAATAGATGATTTGATGAAAGAACAACAAGAGTTAGTATCTAAAAAGCAATTAAGTAAAGGGGATAAGAAGAAACTTGAACAAATTGAAAAAGAACTACTAAAACAAATGGCACAACTTCAAAAAGATTTTGGTGATAAAGGACCTGATGTACCTTTAAGAAATAAATCATTAAATTAAAATAAATAATAAAGAAGTGGAGGGAATATCCCTCCACTTCAAAATAAAATATTAATAGTTGTATAAATATTATTATTTGAAGATATTTATAGAATTATTAATATTTAGTAATAAAGTATTTTTCATTATTTGATTGAAAGGAGATAATATGATTAGAAAAAAAGGAATAATAGTAGCTTTAATATGTATAGCTAGCTTGAGTATGATAGGTTGTGAAAAAAATAATGTTGAAGAAAAGAGTGTTTCAACTAAGGTATATAAGGTAATAAATGGAGATATAAGTAAAGGAAGTTCCATTTTTAATGAAAGGATTATTGTAGAGAAATATAATAAATATGGAATTCAAAGTATAGATGGTGAAAATATTGAAGAAATAATTTATGATAAAATTATAAGAGTTTCAGAAAATAGTTATTATTTAGAAAAAGAAGGAAAAGGAGTAATAAAAAATATAGTTAATAATAGGATAATAGAGGTTAATGAAATAGAAAAAATTTCAGATGATTATCTAAGAGTAGCATATAAAGGAGAATTCGGAATAGTAGATAAAAATTTAAATTGGATTTTACCATTGGAGTATGATTATTTAGATTATAATAAAGAGTATGTGATAGTTGCAAAAGAGGGAGTCATTGAAGTATATGATAAAGAGTTTAAAAAGTTAGAGATAGAAAATAATACTAGGGTAATTTTAGGAATAGGAAAGTATTTATATAGTGTAAAAAATAATAAATTAGGAGTTATAGATAAAAATGGAAAGGTAATAATAACTCCTAAATATGATAACTTTTTAAAATTGAATGATAGAGATATTATGATTGGATACAAAGATGGGAAGAGTTATCTTATTAATCTAGAAACTAAGAAAGAGAAGCTATTGGATTATGAAAATTTTGGTGAGGAATCTGAAGGAATGATTTTGACATTGAAAGATAGGAAATTAGGTTATATAGATATTGAAGGAAATGAGATAATTCCAAATAAATATGAAGCAGCTTTTAAAGTACAGATGGGAAGCAAGTATTTACAAGTAAAAGAGAATGAGAAATGGATGTTAGTAAACAAGAAGGGAGAAGTGTACAAAGAGTTACCTTATGATGATTTGGGAGAATATAAGGATGGGTATATCTTAGTTGTTTCAAATAATAAACTAGGATATATAGATGATGAAGGAAATGAGAAGATAGTTCCACAATTTATATATGCAACTAGTTTTAAAAATGGATATGCTGTAGTTGGAGAAGAGAGTGGATTTGGAGTTATAAATAAGGAGAATGAAAAAGTAATTCCATTGATATATGATGAGGTTGAAATAAAAGATAATTATGTTTATGTAAAAATGGATAATAAAAGGGGAATATTAGATTTGAATGGACATGAAATCTTGTCAGTTATTTATGATGAATTAGGAGATATAGAAAATAATATATTATTCTATAAAAAAGATAATGAATCAGGTTATATGGAATTGATTACAAAGTAGAAAAGATAGTTTATCATTAAAATATTTTAAATTGAAGGAGAATATTAGAGTTTTATTTTACAAGAA
>ERZ791605.911-NODE-911-length-17187-cov-2.179547_pt1 | contig 17187 bp, 11 predicted proteins | sample MGYA00509965_ERZ791605 | MGnify/ENA primary metagenome ERZ791605 (study PRJEB30046, sample SAMN00791923) | human gut metagenome | study: EMG produced TPA metagenomics assembly of the A metagenome-wide association study of gut microbiota in type 2... | reverse complement strand
TTCTCTATTTCCAAGTATTTGTACTGTATTGGGTTCATTAGGACTCATTAAAGGAATCAATTTATCCAACTCTGCGGATAATACTAAATTAGAAACTAATTGCGTAAATACATCTCTATATGATTTCCCAGTATATAATGATTCTCCAAATATGATTGATATATGACTATTTAGAGTTGTGTTGTCACTATTATCTTCAGTTTGAATGTGTTCTGAATCAAATAAATCGATATTGGCAACATCATTCAATAGTTTCTCAACCTTATTCCATAATGACAGAGCTGAAAATTTGCTTAATTTATCAATATAGCTTTTATTTCCTTGAGTGCTATTATCTAAATCAATATTAGCAGTATTCATTTTTTCGGTTCTGTTGCAAAGTTTCGATACTGAGTACGAAACTTTGCAACAGAACCAAATCGACCAATAAAACTCTTGTATTTTCTATAGAATTGATATATAGTTAAGTTAATTAGTTGGGTAGTTACTGATGAAACAGGCTATACATTTGAAATGTACTCGATTTATCGAGTATTATGATATAAGTCTAGATAATATAAATTAAAAAGTTGAGCGTAATAATTGTTTTGAGTTTCCAACCGAATTAAGCTGTTTTCAGATCTTTGATGGGTGTCAAGATTTGCTTACATATATATTTTAAGAGAAAGGGGGACGATATATGAAGAAAAAGTGGGCGACTTGGCTCAGCCTTTTGGTACTATGTTTGAGTATAGTAGCAAATATTAGCCAAGGATACACAGTATTAGCAGATTCATTAGCGAGTGATGAATCAATGTTAATACAAGATAATGACCTCCTAGTCAGTTCTAAAGTAACACCTAGTCAAGATGGGAATGCTTGGGTGATTCATTATCGTTATCATGCAGTTGAAGATGGTGAAACAAGGCGTTTGAAATTTCAGTTTTTAGATCCTCAAGGCCAACCGATTAATGTAGTACCAGAAGAAGGCTGGACGATAACCAAAGATAAGCAATTGCTTAGTACCTTTAGAGCACAAGATGAAGGCGATGTCAGATTAACAACTGAAAGTAGTATTACTAAGATTTCTTTAAATGTTCAAGCTGACGCACAAGATAAATCTGGCAACCTGCAAAAAGATATCTTATCTAAAGACATTGGTAAAACTTATGCGTTAACACCACCAGAAAATACAGTAACTGGTACGTCGAGTACTTCAACATCATCCAGTTCTAGTGCAACACCAAGTTCAAGTTCAAGTACAGCTTCAACAAAATCCAGTTCTAGTGCAACGCCAAGTTCAAGTTCAAGTACAGCTTCAACTACATCAAATTCAGTGACGAACTCCCAAGCAAGGCAAACAATGGCGTCGACTTCAGCAAGTATGTCAACTGCTACTCAATTCCAGACTGAAATGTTAACAGCTGGTCCTAATATAGTTCCGCAATATACAACTGATGCGACAGGAATATATCCGACTAATAGTTGGATCCCAGCAGGCAATCAGACAGTCATTAACCATCAAGGTAATGTCAATGCCACAAATCAATGGGATGGCAACAAATCATGGAGTGGTGATCCTAGTAACAGGAGCACTTCTTATATAGAATATGGTGGAACAGGGAGTGCTGCACAGTTTGCCATGCGTAAGTACGCTAAAGAAACAGCAACACCAGGCTTATATGATGTTTATCTAAATGTCAGAGGTAACGATCAAAAAAATATCAAACCGGTTGATATCGTCTTAGTTGTCGATATGTCGGGCTCTATGGAGCCTTATCGAGCTGCCGCTGTACGATCTGGGATATCTAGTTTTTTACAACAAATCACAAACGCTGGAATTGGCGATTATGTGAATGTCGGTTTAGTTGGTTATTCTAGTCCGAATTATTTATCGACAAAAACAGGTATCGTTAAAGTTGATATGAAAGCAGTCTCAGCGCAAGGTCAAGTAGCTGCGCTAAAAGGTGCTGTGGATCAAACATTTGAAGGTGGAACTTTCACTCAGTTAGGAATTCGCAAAGGTACTGAGATGTTAGATGATGATAAAAGTCAAAATCAGAAGATGATGATTTTGCTGACAGATGGTGTACCGACGTTTAGTTATAAGGTAACCGATGCTATCCAAAATAATAATGTGGTTTATGGAACAAAATTCTCTACATATAGCGATGAACCAGCATATACTTCACAATTATGGATAACAAGAGGTTGGTATGGTAACTATCCTACATCATATTCTGCTGGTGGTAGTACAATCAGCGATACTTGGCCAGCAACTTTAGGAGAAGCTAAAATCTCCAAGGATAAAGGCATTACACTTCATGCCTTAGGTATCCAGATAGATCAAGACAATGGATACAGAAAAGACCCTTATAATCCCTACATGACACGTCAGCAAGTTCTAGCTAATATGAATTTACTAGCAACTCCAGGTCTTTATCAAGATGCTGATTCAGCAAATGATATCCAAAAATATCTACAAGATCGTGCACAAAATGTGATCAGTGAATTCGATACGGTCAACAATGCGACGATATCAGATCCTCTAGGATCACAATTTCAGTATAATGGTACAGTCGATGTGAAAAGTATTGGGACTAAGTCAATTGTGAAATTACCTACGACGAATATGACGGGTAATCAATTAAACGTGTCAGATATGTCTTTAGGTGCAGGTGAAGAAGTTCAATTTCATTACCAAGTTCGCTTAAATACTGAGACCAATGATTTTAAACCAGATTATTGGTATCAGATGAATGGTCGTACGACGCTGATGCCAAATATCAAAACTCCTGATTATCAAGTTGATTTTGGTGTGCCATCTGCGAAGGCCCCTGGAATCACACTTAACCTAAAGAAGATTTGGGAAGAGTATGATGGCATTAAAACCAATCGACCAACTCAAGTGACATATGGTATCACACGAAACAATACTGTAACAAACAATGCTTGGCAAAAAGGATTTGCCACTATCCAAGGTACGTCCAGCAATGATACATGGACGACAAGTGTCTCAAAACTTGCAGTAGATGCAACTAGTCAACCTAGTTTATCGTTACCTAAGTATAATACAAATGGTGTCGCATTCAACTATAGTGTATCTGAGGAAGTCGCTGTTAATGGTTATGATGGGACTAAAGTAGATGACATGACTTATAAAAATACAAAACAGTTTAAACCCTTAAATTTACAGGTCACAAAAGCTGATAGTAATGGTAAAAATATTGCAGGTGCTAGTTTTAAACTGGTAAATTCGAGTGGTAAAGAGTTCAGTATTAATACAGATTCAACAGGTGCTATCTTTACATTTGCAAACTTAACACCTGGTACGTATACGTTAACTGAGACGAAAGCACCAGATGGTTATGTTATTTTAAGTCAGCCGATTATCATCACTGTTGCCAAGAATGGATCTGTTACACAAGATGGGAAGCCTATTTCTGCTGATAATTATACGATTAAACTAACCGTTAAAAATCAGCAAAAAGGTATTCTCCCTAGTACAGGTGGCTCTGGTCGGACAGGCTATTTTATAGCGAGTCTTATCTTTATGGGATTAGTTGCGATTATCGGTGGTATCTTCTACTATCGTAATAGACGTCTACGTCATCATCAACTTCTTAAAGGTCCAGATAACAAAAGTCATCTGTTACTGTTGCTGTTAATCACGTCTCTTGGGATAACCTTTACAAATGCTCAGAAAATAGCAGCAGATGAACAACCGATTACCTTTATCTTACATAAACGTGTCTTTAAAGATAGTGGAGACTTAAAAACAATTAAAGATAATGGGTTAGTGATTACACCTAATGATCCCAATTCAGGTGTGATTGATTCGGATAAAACATATGGGTTGAATGGTGTCACTTTCGATGTTTATGATGTCACTAGTTATGTGTCAAATGCTTTAAAAAGTACATCTAAAGAGGCGCTTATGAAACACGTCACAAATACTGATAAGGCTAGCCTATTGTCCGAAATAAAGCCATATCAGCCAACAAGTCAGGAAGTTGTGACGGTTTCAAGCGATGGAGATGATGGTGTTGCACGATTTAGTGTTCAACCTACTTCTCAAAACAGTGCTTATCTGATACTGGAGAAGCAGATCTCTGATAAAGATGCTGGTAAAGTCAAGATGACGGCAACACCGATGTTGGTTATATTACCAGTAGCGAATCCTGTTGATAAAACATCATTTTTGACAACGATAAATCTGTATCCTAAAAATACAGCAGTCAAAACACCAGTTATCCCACCAGTAAACCCGGTAAATCCGAAACCACCTCATTTCCCTTTTTTACCTGATACAGGTGAAGTTAAGTCGGTAATGGTTGTTTTGGGTGGCATTGTCGTAATCATAGCAGTTAGCTTTTGGTATAACCGACGTAAGCCAAAGCCGTCATAAACTAAAGTCTTTGTCAATTATTGTCAAGCTTATATAGAAAATTTTGGAGAAAAATATGAAAACACACAAATTCTTACAAGTGATTTTAGCAACAATTTTGTTGTTAACAACCGCTTTTGTGTCAAATCAGCATATCGTTTCAGCTGATGATAATGTAGATGTAAAAAATACGAATATCACAATCAACAAACGTATTTTTGATGAAGGAAAAACACCTGCTAACAAACAAAATACAGGTGATGTGATGAGTGACTTTGGAGGTCAACCTTTAAATGGTTCAGAATTCACAGTTTATAATGTGAGTGATCAATATTATAGCTTAATTAAAGGAAGCGATCAAAATACTGCTATCGCTAAAATTCAACAAGATGCTGCTAGTGTAGCACCAGATTATGCTAAAAAAGTGGATGCCAAAACAACAGCTGGTCAAGGTCAAGCAACATTTGCTAATCTACCACTTACAGATTCAAATGGTAAATATATTGTATACCTTTTTGTAGAAACAAAGACACCTAACAATGTAACGATTACAAAACGTGCTGTACCGATGGTAGTCGCAATGCCGATCTACAAATTAGATGCAAATCTAAAACCAACTAATGACATCAATAAAGATATCCAGTTATATCCTAAAAATGAAACAGCAAAAGATACTAAAGAATTTAGTAACCTAGGGCAATTCAATCAAGTTACTGTAAACGGTACAACATTTGCAAATGTTACAACTGGTGATACATTAAACTACAAATTAACTGTAAATATCCCTGCTAATATCGGTGATTCAAATGCCGTAACAAGTTACAAAATCAACGATAAACCGTCAGCTGGCTTGGCTTTAGTAGCTGGAACAGTTAAAGTAGGTAGTCTAGTAAAAGATACTGATTATACAATTACTGAACATGATGGTGGTTTTACTGTTGATCTTAAATTAGATAGTGCTGCTGTTAAAGCTTTGGCAGGTCAAAAACTACAATTAGCTTATAACATGACTTTAACAGCGACGGTTGATCCAGATGCTTTACAAAGTAACAATGCAAGTGTTCAAATTAACAATGATACTGAGCAACAAATCACACCGCCTACACCAGTAGGAACTGGTGGCTATAAATTCACGAAAAAAGACGCTCAAACTGGTAAAGTGTTACAAAACGCTAAATTTGTTGTAACCAATAAAGATCAATCAAAATTTGCAACTTTTACTACTAATGCCAATGGAGATAACGTATTTACAAAATGGGTAGATACAAAAGATGCTGCGACTAAAGTCGTTTCAGATGCTAACGGATCTATTAGAGTCATTGGGTTGTTAAATGGCGATTATGTTTTAAATGAAACGGATACACCTTCAGCTAACTATGTTCTCTTAAAAGATGGTACGATTACATTTACAGTTGAACATGGTAAATATGGCGCATCAAACTTAGATGTTAAGAATACACCTAAAGGGCTATTGCCATCAACTGGTGGTGCTGGTATCTACGCCTTCATCATTATTGGTGCAGCAATGATGATTGGTGCATATATTTGGTTTAAAAAATCAAGACAACAAGCAGAAGTTTAAGTCTTTAGACTAACAGGTTCTTTCCTGAAGTTAAAGGTTAACGTTAACAAGGCTGGGGAACTTTCCCAGCCTTGTTGTGTTTCGGAAAGGAAGGTGAATCAGCATTGAAAAAACAATACCCGCAGCAAGATAACTTAAAAAACGAAAGAATCAATTTATGGCTTAAGGTTTTGATGGCGCTTTTGTTCTTTGCAGGTGCAATGGTATTTTCCTACCCTTTTGTTGTCGATACAATCAATAATTTTTATGATCAACGTGTGATTGATAACTATCAAATCCAATATCAAACAGCACATAAAGCGCAACAAAAAAAACAGTTGGCCCAGATGAAAGCAGAAAATGAATCCCTGCTCAAACAAGAGCATACGACAAACATTCCTGGCATGGGCTTAGTTGAAGATCCGTTTGAAAGTGCACTAAAAAATAATGTGACACCAAGCAAAGCTTATTTGCAATCTCATATGATAGGTGCCGTTTTTATTCCTTCTATCCATGTTAGTTTACCTATTTTTAATGAAACTAACGACGACTTATTAGAAAAAGGCGCTACAGTATTACAGGGGACTTCTTATCCGATAGGTGGTATCAGTACACATTCAGTTTTGACTGGGCACAGTGGTCTACCAGATAAAAAACTCTTTACGGATTTGGATAAACTGAAAAAAGGTGACTTATTTTATATTGAAGTATTGGGTGAGAAATTAGCTTATCGTGTAGTTAACTTTAAAACGGTATTACCAACACAACTAGAGAGTTTAAAGATAGTAGATGGCAAAGATTTAGTCACTTTAGTGACTTGTACCCCTTATATGGTTAATACGCATCGTTTATTAGTCACGGGAGAACGTGTTCCTTTTGTCGAACAAAAGATGACCAAGCAAATCAAAAAAGCACAAGCCTATCATCAGAATAGACTACTCGCTTTTGCAGTCGGTATTCCGATTTTCTGTTTATTATTTGCATATTTTATATGGCGCAAGTTTGTCTATTATCTGTGTATCAAACATCGCTATGATTTTGTATTCTATGCTGTAGCTGATGGACAAGGAATAGCTAATTTAACCTTTTATCTGATAGAGAAAAAAGGGAAAATACCAGTATTAAGAGACGGTGAACGGCTTAAAGCAATCAGTGATAAAGATGGGCGTGTCCTGTTTGAAGATATCCCAGGTGGCCGCTATGTTGCTTATCCTGATGAGCAAACCGCTTTTCCAAAAGTATCTGGATTTGTGCGACTGTTACAGGATCAACACTTTACACTTAAGTCTCATGGTGCACGCGTAAAAAGAACCGGTAAGCAACACCATCGTGACTATATCATTGATAGGGGACATCATGCGAAATAAAAACAAGCCACAAGGAAAGGCTAAAAAAAGCATAGGCAAGCGTTTTTTGATTAATTTGATGGTTTATAGTTTATTTTTGATTGGTATATTGATCATGCTATATCCGTTTTATATCAGTGCCTTAAATGACTACTTAGATAATGTTCGCGTGTCGCTTTATAAGGATAGTTTACAAAAAGCTCACGACACACAAGAAAAGCAGTTGAAAGCAGCTAATGAAAAATTAGCTAAACAAGGCTTGACACCCTCTAAAGATCCTTTTAAAGATGACAAAGCAAGTGGTGTTTCTGAAGATTATTATAAAAAACATCTACTAGGCACCATTGATATTCCTAAGATCAACATTAAAATCCCACTATTTGATACGACTAATAGTGAACTGTTAGAAATTGGTGCAACAACCTTAAATGGGACCTCATACCCATTAGGAGGTCAAAATACACACGCTGTGATTTCGGCTCATCGAGGGCTACCAGACCGTGCACTTTTTACTGATTTACCAAAACTAAAAGAAGGGGATATCTTTGTTTTAGAAGTATTGGGTCATAAGTTAGCCTATGAGGTGAAGACGATTGTTGTGGTGAAACCAGAAGAAACACAGGTCTTAAAGATAGAGCCAGGGCAAGACTTGGTGACGTTATTGACTTGTACACCTTATATGATCAACTCTCATCGCTTACTAGTAACTGGCAGTCGTGTCCCTTATACGCCCAAAGTTGAAAAGATGTTAGCGCAAAATGACCATAATCGCAAACTGATCCAACTTGCTTTGCTAGTCTTATTTACCTTACTAGTTTGCTTAATGCTCTGGATACTTTATCGTATTATCCACCAATACCTGCTCGCTAAGCAAAATATGTCGATTATTTTACAGATTATCACCTCAGATCAATCGCCTTACGCACAACCTTTACATCTTTATGATAGAACGGGTAAAAGAGCATTGAAGCGTCAAGGTGAGGCGGTGATATTAATACCAGATGCGACGGGTACTTATCAAATTGATCACTTAGCAAAAGGGATGTATTGTTTAAAAACCAAAGATGATGCGCTATGTGTGTTGATCGGACAAACTAAGATAAAAGCGATGACTTATCAACTTAAAGTAATGAAAAGATCTAAATTATCCTTTAAACAACTCTCAAAGCAAGTAATTCAAATTACTTAATATACAAAAAAAGGTTCTGTTGCAAAGTTTTAAATAAAGAATAAAATCCCTTACGGTATCTATGATTTAAGCTGGGATTCCCAATAATACCTTGATTTCAGTACAGACCGAAAACCCGAAGAGAGTGCCTTCTTTTCGGGTTTTCTTATATAATCCTCGGATGGCTTCCATGCCTTTAATCGTGGGTGAGGCAGTGCGTAAACTTCGATAGAATTTATTGCGTCTCTTTACTGGACGATGGTCTTGTTCAATCAAATTATTCAGGTATTTAATGGTACGATGTTCTGTCCCTTGATAAAAGCCGTATTCTTTTAGTTTCTTAAAGGCACTTGTAATAGAGGGGGCTTTATCTGTGACTACAACCTTCGGTTCATCAAACTGCTTCACTAACCGCTTAAGAAAAGCATAGGCTGCTTGTGTGTCCCGTTTTTTACGTAACCAAATATCCAAGGTTAAACCATCTGCATCGATGGCTCGATACAAATAATGCCATTTTCCTTTAATTTTGATGTACGTTTCATCCATTTTCCATGAATAAAAGGATTTTTTATTTTTCTTTTTCCAAATTTGATAGAGTCGTTTGCCATATTCTTGCACCCAACGATAAATCGTCGTATGAGAAACGTTAATGCCACGATCATATAAGATTTCTTGAACTTCACGATAGCTAAGGTTATAACGAAGATAGTAGCCCACGGCTACAATAATCACATCCTGCTGAAATTGCTTTCCTTTAAAATGATTCATCGTCATTCCTCCTGCTATCTTTTTCTATTATTCTACCTTATTTGATAGTAGATTTAAAACTTTGCAACAGAACCATCCGAACGCTGTTCGGACAAAAAAGATCAGCTTCCATCATAAAGGACTCCCCGCGGGACTGCAATCAGGAGTCATTACTTCAACTGTTTTTGTTCATTATAGAAATTACGGTAAGCTAAATAGCACGCAATTATTGACCCCAAACTAGTCGCTGATAAGAGCATGAACGTGACCATAATTTGATACCTAATGGCCCGTACTGGATCGACCCCTGCAAAGATCAAACCGGACATCATCCCTGGCAGACTGACTAGACCCACAGTCTTTGCCGAATCAATGGTTGGTGACATCCCCGTACGAATCGCCTCACGCACGATGGCAATCGAAGCATCAAGTAGACCAGCCCCTAACGCCAAACGTTCAAGCACAGCTTGCCGCTGGTCATGAAACTGACTATTGAGGCTGCGATAAGCCAGCCCAATTGCGACCATTGAATTCGACGCAATCATACCAGAAATGGGAATCATTTGCGATGGCACAAACTTAATCGCACCAGATAGCACGAGGACGCCGAGTGTTACCCCCGTACTAACAAAAATGGCTAATAACGAAATGGCTAATGCATGGTCAATCCCCGGCCCCCGTTTTTTCGCATTCCAAGCCGCATTGAAGATAATGAAGCCTATCATCGCCAGCGTTAGCCACAAATTGTTGACTCGGAAAATATACTTTAGCAAGTAACCCACGATAAATAGTTGTACAACAGCCCGCACGACACCAATGACGATGTCCCTATCTAAGCCAAGTTTCTGCCACAAACTAATTCCTAACGCGACGAGCACTAACATTGCCGCCAAAAATAGCGACGTATTATTAACTGCTAAATTCATGCGTGTACCTCCAATCTGCCAGCAACCACTTTCGCTAACTGATCTGCCGCAGCAATCTCTGTGGCATCATGAGTAATCATGATCGTTGTCACGTGATCTTGCTCATTTAACTGTCGTAACCAGGCGTGCACGATTTGCTTATTATTTTCATCCAAACCAGCTGTCACCTCATCTAATAACAACACTTTTGGTAAGAATAAGATGTTGCGAATCAGCGCGACCCGCTGCCGTTCACCACCGGAAAGCTCGATAATCGGCTGATGCAGGGTTCGTTCGGACAGCCCAACATTATTTAACGCCGTTACCACTCGTTTCGTATCCATGACCTGCTTACGAATTTGGTACGGGAAAGCTAAGTTATCTGCAACCGTCTCACCAAATAACGTCGGTTGTTGGAAACAATATGAGACTTGCCGCCGATACATGATTGGGTCATAACTTTCAATCGGCTGCCCATCAAAAATCAAGGTCCCACTTGTTTTAGAAATCATGGCCGCAATGATCCGTAATAACGTACTTTTCCCACCACCGGATGGTCCCGTCAATGTAATATGAGCCCCAGCTGGAATCTGCCAATCAACATCATGTAAAATATGTTGATCAGCGATTTGATAATTAACTTTTTCTAAACTAATCAATGAATTCATATGCCCACCCCCGATCGCACAATGATCGGCGCCGACAACAGCCGGATAACAAAGTGCTCAGAAGTCAATAATGTTTGATGTATTAATACACCAACCTGTGTAGCCATTGGCAAAGCCATATGAATCATACCTGAGTCAAAGTGTTCCGTATAACTACGGAGGAGTTCTAATTGAACTTTTAATTTATCATTATTTTCATTGATCGATCGTTTTTGTCTAGACATACGTTGTCTCCTATCTAGGGAGTATTATATCATTTTATAAAAAGAACAACCCCCGGTATCTACTAGTCAGATAATGAGGGCTGTTTTAGTAGTCTTTTATAGGGGTTATTATCTAATTATAGACCCTAAACAAACATCTTTTGTAAAAAGCCTTTTTTCTGTTCTTTCAACAAATCTAACTTACGCTGATGAAGAGCGATAGTGATGTCTAACTGTTTGAAGAATGAACCAATTTTTTGTTGTTCTTCTAATTTTGGATATAAAAGATTTACTTGTTTTAGATCAGAGTTATGCAGATGAACTACAGATTTCCCTTGAGCTCTCTTAGACATTTCTTTTTGTTGAGATCCATTAGAAATAGTTAAAGCTAAAAAAATAGAATCAATATAATTTACTGGTTTAATTATATTTAAATCTCCGCCTAAAATTATACCTGATTTCCCAACAACTGAAGCTCTAGAAATATCTTCTGAAGATTCTCCAGATGCAGGTACTATGACTTCAGATCCTTCACTAATTATTGATTTATCTTTCTTATTTACAAATGTATCTACTTTCTCAATAACTGTTTCATATTTTGTATATAAGCGACCGTATAAAATTATAGGCTCACCAAATTCGACTAGATCATTTTTTGTATATCCATTTCCTTTGGAAAAACTAGCTAATTCTCCCAACTTACGCTCTTCCCAATCGTCAGCAAACCCCGCAAATCGCAATTCAGGAACTTTGGCACCATTTTTAGGGAACATTTTTTGCAAGTAGCCTTTTTTCTGTTCCTTGAGTAAATCCAACTTACGTTGATGAAGAGCAATAGTGTCGTCGAGTTGTTTGAAAAATGAACCAATTTTTTTTTGCTCTTTTAAGGGTGGAATGCAAATTTTTTGATTTAAAAAATGATTATTATCTAATTTATTTGATGATACTCCTGAAGAAGTAATGGCTTTAGCAAATATAGGTGCCATAATGCGTTCAATTTGAATAGCATTCTTCCAATAAGAATTATCATATTCATTATTATGTCTATAAATTGGAAACAGCTCTGATACTACTCCGTTACCGATATCATTAACAACAAATCTCCCGTATTTAAATTTGGAACTTTTGTTTCCTTCAAAAGCCATATCACCTATTCTCATAACGTAGGTACGCGTATTTATATTATTAGATTGAACTTTTTCTGGATCTTGAAAATACATATTAGCGACTGAAATCCAATGTTCTCTACCAAATGAACCGTTGTTTCTTTCATTTACCTTTTTAAATTCATCGCCAAGCTTACGCTGTTCCCAATCATCCGTAAAACCTTCAAACCTTAATTGTGGACTCTTTTTACTCATCATGCCCACCTCTCAAAAGAAGACGCATCGAATCAATCAATGCTTGATTCTCTTCACTTTCTGAAAAATTGTCAATCAACGATAAGAGCACTTGCTCTTGTTGAACTAATTCTTCATTGACCTTAAGGAGATTGGTATTTACTGCAACCAAATCAACCGGTTCTTCTTCCTCAAAGGTATCGACATAACGAGGGATATTTAAGTTAAAGTCATTTTCTTGGATCTCATCAAAACTTGCAACATGAGCATATCTTTCAATATCTTCTCGTTTTTTGTAGATAGAAACAATTTTATCAATATGTTCATCCAACAGGACATTTTGATTTTTTTGTTTTTCAAAATCTTGAGAAGCATCGATAAACAAGACATCACGACGAGAACGGTTTTTCTTCAAAATAATAACCGTTGTCGGAATACTGGTCCCAAAAAAGATATTGGCCGGCAAGCCAATGACCGCATCAATGGCTCCCATTTCTAAAAGGGCTTGACGGATGGTTCCTTCTGCGGCTCCTCTAAAGAGCACGCCGTGAGGCAGGACAATCCCCATTGTTCCCGATTCTTTCAAATGGTAAAAACCATGAAGGAGAAAGGCAAAGTCCGCTTTAGATTTAGGCGCTAATTTTCCAAAACGCTCAAAACGAGGGTCAGAGAGAAACTGATCTGCCGCTGACCATTTTGCAGAATAAGGTGGATTCATGACCACAGAATCAAACTGATAAGGCTCTTCTGAGGGCCAATCGGCGTCTAAAGTGTCCCCGTTATTCAGGTTCATGCGTTCTTTATCTACTCCATGAAGGATTAAGTTCATACGTGCCAAGTTAAAGGTCGTCGTATTTAGCTCTTGGCCATGATAATGGACTTGATTTGGATTGATGAGATAGCGACGAATATTAAGCATCAAAGAACCTGAACCCATCGCAGGGTCATAGATATGAAAAGGTGCTCGAGATTCTTGGCCGATTGAAGTGATCTCTGACATGATGCGTGAAACAGCTTGTGGGGTATAAAACTCGCCTGCTTTTTTTCCTGCACCTACCGCAAACATCCCGATTAAATACTCATAAGCATCCCCAATCACATCCCCATTGTGTTCAAATAAATCAATCTCATCTAAGGCACGTAAAACCTCAGTGATCGTCACATTACGTTGTTGTGCATTTGAGCCTAATTTTGTGGAGTTTAAATCAATATCCGCAAACAATCCACTGAATTCTTCTCCTTGACGTTCCAACTCATTAAAACCTGCTTGTAGGTCGGTCAAGTTAAATTCATAGTTGTCAGCTTTGAGGCGGTAGTGATAAAACAATTGATCGGGTTGGATAAAGTAACCTTGTTTGGGTTGGATATTTTCGATTAAATCGTCTTTGTCTTCTTCGTACCATTCCATGAAGCCTGCATACTGAATGGAACGTTCTGGGAAGGTATCTGTTTTGCCATTTTCTTGTTCATAAACTTCTCTCAGCTGCGCATCAGACAAGTACTTATAGAAAATTAATCCCAGTAAGTAGTTTTTGTACTCACTTGCATCCATCTTCCCACGTAAGATATCCGCAGAAGCCCATAGTTGTTGATTTAAACCTGTCGCCATTATAATTCTTCTTTCCATTTTTGAATTTGTTCAAAATTTTGTTGTAGTCGTTCTTCTAAAACTTTTGTTCTTCTTCTGTATTTTTCACCCGTTTTGGCTTCAAACTCTTCTTTACTAAGAGTCATCGAATCCAGTAAATGAGTTAAATAAGGGATCGTTTTCTTATCGCCTTGATATTCATTCATTGCAGACTGTAAAAAGTTGAAGGATAATCCAAATTCTTCAGCTTCTTTTTGAAGTTGTCTTTGAATTTCATTTTGAATCGATGTCTCTTTTAATTGAGCTACATCAATCTCTTCAGCAGTATTGACGAGTTGATCTTTCAAGGTGTGATACATCTGTTGGATTTGAGGATCCTTTTGTTGGATTTCTTTTTCAAATTTTTCAACGGCCCCTGCTTCGTTTAATTGAATCGCTTTCAAAAGTTGATTAATATAAAAACTATCCACGACGTCTTTATGTGTCGCATTGAGCTGCGAAGAAAAAGCAATCTCTTGTAAAAGCTTCTCGAAGTCCTCCTCAGGATGCTCCTCATCCTCAAGCATTTCTTTAATCTGCGCTTTAACGTTTTCCATTTTACCTTGATATTGTGGCAACTGCTCCACTACTTCTGAAAATGCTTCAAAGTCCTCTTCGTATTGATCATAGCTTCGGAGCGCTTTATAACTCTTTTCTAGCTTTTGATAAGCACTCACTTGCGCAATCATCGTTTTAAGATCGTTGGGATGATCCGATAGGTCAGCTTCGCTTTGTTTATAAAGTGTTGAACATTCGATAAATTCTTTTTTGACTTCTTCATATTCTTTTGGAATCAGTTGATCAAAGTTCTGCTTTTCATTTGAGAATAGACGAAACGTGTTTTGCACATTTTCTTTCATGGTGAAGGGTTTTCTAAAAGAGACAATCAAACCAGAATCTTTGCCCGTATAAATACGATTCGTTCTTGAGAACGCCTGAAGGAGCTTTTGATAGTTCATTTCTCGATCAATATATAAGGTTTGAATCGTTGGAGAATCAAAGCCTGTCAATAAACGATCGACAACAATAACAAAATCTAGCCACTGACCATCCGATTGATATTGCTTTTCCTTACGGGCCAACCGTTTATTAATATTTTGATTGTAGAGTTTCTCATCTTGATAAGGAGAAGCATCAAACTGTTTCGCATACTCTTTCATGATCTCTACTAATTCATCGTCTTGTTCATTTTTTTCTAATTGATCCGGATTGGTTGAGAAGGTAATAGCTACTCTTGGGAAATCTTTATCAATCAGTTGATGACGTTCATCAAATTGTCGCCCATTCAAGAGTGTCCCATTATCTTTCATTTCCTTTAAAATCCGGTAAATATGTTTGGCTTGGGCAATCGAGTGAGTGGTAAGAATGGCTGACATCGTAGGAAAACCATTCTTTACCTTGAACTTTTTGACCACACTCCTCCGATTAAAGATTTTTTGTAACATGGTACGAATATGTTCATCTTTTTCATAAAGTTCCGTAGGCAACAATTTTTCTTGTTGTAAGACATCGTCTGGTAACTTTCCTTTATTGAGTTGGGTGACAATTACCTCTTGATCCTCTTCTGAAATCAGTGAATGATACTCGACTTGAAAGCCTAAAACAGCGCCATCATCCATAGCGTTTTTGGTTGTATAGGAGTGAAGGAGTGGCCCGTACTGCTGGCTCGTCGTTCTAGCAAAAGTTCCATTTTCTTGCTTTTTATTTTCTTCAAAAATAGGCGTCCCCGTTAATCCAAACCAGGTTGAATTGGGTAATATTTTCTTAATTCGCTTCATTTCCTCATCACTAACCGCACGATGAGCCTCATCAACAATAAAAACAAGGTGTTCTTGTCGTAGCTTCTCAAATTGATTCGAGCCTTTTTCTTCACTCTCTTGTTGGGCACTTCGCATAGCCGCAGAGAGTTTTTGAATCGTGGTCACTAAAATCGTATTATTATTTTTTGATGATAGGAGGTTTCGAGCCAACTGTTTTTGATTTTTGATCCCAACAATCAAAGTATTGGCTACCGAATTTCCGGTCGTTTGTCCGGTATGGTATTCCGAGGCAAACTTCGTAAACTCATCCTGCGTTTGAGCATCTAGGTCCGTTCTATCAACAACCATGACCGTACGATCGACACCGATCGCATTTTGTGCTAATAATTTCGTTGCGACAAAACTGGTAATGGTCTTTCCTGAGCCTGTCGCATGCCAAATGAATCCTCCTTCATGCTGTGCCGCTTTTTGACGAATCTTACGAATCGCATGAATTTGGTAAGGTCTTAAAGCCATGAGGAATTTTTGATTTTTTTGATCATCGACGAGAATGGTATATTGGCTAATCAATTCATGGGCATCGGGTATCCGCAAAACTGTACGAGTAAAATCAAACAAATCGGAAACCGTTTGATTGTCTTCAGTCCTCCAATTAAATAAAAACTTCTTCATCCGAGCATAGGCTTCAGCGGTGTCTTCACTAGGTCTTGCAAAGTATCGGGTATCAACTTTATTGGAGATTACCATGATTTGAGTGGTTGCGTAGATCCCTTTAAAAAATCCATCTTCTGCATAACGCTGAATTTGATAATAAGCTTGCATAAAACCGTCTTTAGCGGACTCTTTTTTGAGCTCAATATGAATGATTGGGAGCCCATTAATCAGCAAACTCACATCTCCACGATCTACTCTAGAGGAATCTGGGACCACTTGGTGAACCACCTCATAAGAAGAAGTTCCTCCTGAGATATCCTTATTTCTAAAGGCTTCTAAAGTCACTTTTTTCCCATCTTCTCGCTCTAATAAAACTTGAGCCACCCCGTTTTCTCCTCTAAGCCATTGAGAAGCTAAAAAAGGTGTTCCGGTCAAACGTGAAAACTCGACTTTGACTTGCTTAAATTCTTTGTCCGTTAATAGTTGTTCTTCCAATACTGCTAAATTTATTCGGTTCAAATGCCCTCTAAAGTTTTGCCAAAGTGCTTCTTCCGACTTCAAGTCCGGACGATAAGTCCACTGATTTTCTTTCTCACTTAAGATTTGTATGAACTGGTTTTCAATCATTTGTTCCGAATGACTCACTTGATCCCCCTCATTTCCATAGTTGCCACCATTTTTTAGAGTCTGTTTTTACCGGCTCTTTTTCTTTTGCCTTGTTTCGTTCTTCTTCTGATAACTTCAATTGAGCTTTCAGTCGTTCAATTTCTTCCTGCGCCTCACCCCTTATCGACGAGCCATCTTTCATATCTTCCTTAGGCATTTTAAGAGCTTTCAATTCA
>ERZ791605.910-NODE-910-length-17253-cov-2.268113_pt1 | contig 17253 bp, 14 predicted proteins | sample MGYA00509965_ERZ791605 | MGnify/ENA primary metagenome ERZ791605 (study PRJEB30046, sample SAMN00791923) | human gut metagenome | study: EMG produced TPA metagenomics assembly of the A metagenome-wide association study of gut microbiota in type 2... | reverse complement strand
ATCTTTGATTCGGATTTGTGCCGGAAGCGCCTCAAGTTTTGCCCGAAAACGTGCAATATTTTCCGCAGTCTCTTCCTCCTCGTCGCCGCCGTTTTGCACATCAGTCATATCATATAATGTATTTTTTCCGTTTACAGCCCGGTTATATGCGACAAGTGCCATCGTGCCCTGATCTGTAGACATCGCATCTGCTGTATTCTCCTGTGGAGTATGCTTGAACGCACCGTCACTTAACTGATAGCTCAGGAGATAATCTAATACAGATTTACCATTTTTTATAAATGCTTCATCCGATAAAAGTTCTACATTCAATGTTGAAAGTGCGATTACAGTTTGGGCTGCACTTTCCAGATTCTCAGTTCCAAAACTTGCAAATCCGCCATTTTCGTCCTGCATCGTACTCAATGTCTGAAGCGCTTTTTCAACCGCGGTTTCAACCCCGCTGTTTTTCTCATAATATGGAGCAAGCGCCTGAATTGCCATCGCAGTCATATCCGGATCAGACTTCGTTCCACTTAACGCCCATCCTCCATCACTCAACTGTTTATCCAGTATCTGTTGAATCAGCTTTTCCCTTGTCGTCTGCTCCAGCCCTTTTCCCAAATCTTCTTCTGTAAGCTTTGGAATCTCATAGTTCTTCGAATCCAGCGCAAGCAACGCATAAATCGTACCGTTGACTCCCTGCCAGTTTACCTGTTTGAAGTTTGCAAGCGGATACAGCATGTTATATCCGTTGACATCCGAAGGATCCACCCCGATTGCCGTAAGCGCCAGCACTACTCTCGAATATTCTGTATATTTTCGTTTGTCCAGAACACCTTGGTTTTCCTCCAATGTCCGATACAAATTTGCCAGATAATTCTTTTTTGTCTCCTCCGGCAGATTCCCATACCTTGCCATTGCAAGCACAGACCATTCTCCGCCCAAAGTGTTAACGACCGGGTTCGTCACATGAGTCTTCAGATAATTTGCTGCTTTGTCAAGACTTGCTTGCATATCTTGGTCTGCAATTTCATTTTCTGAAACTTCCACTGTCCCCTGAAAAAGAGTCTCCTCCGACTCTTTTTCATACAGCGCCGTTGATTCTCCCCCGGTTCCTCCTAGAATAACTTCTTCTTCGATTTCAAAATCCGCTGCACGAACAGGCATTGGGCTGCCTGCTGCAATCACCGCAGCAAGCATCAATGCTATTATTCTAACATTTCTTTTTTTCATTTTTATTTTCCTTGTCTTTTCTTTTTGACTACAACAACTGCAGTAATCACAACCGCGCATGCTGCAATCAGGTATACCAGGTACTCTATCTTTACACTGTCACCGGTTTTTACAGTTCCTGTCTGGCTGTTGCCGGAGCCATCTGCTGAACTTAATTTGTCTGTTGTACTTGTTCCGTCTCCTGCCATATCCGTCACAACACCAAAATCGCCTAATTGTGTCACTTTCACAGCAATATAACCATCTGTAACAGTTCCGCTAAGTTTCTTCACTTCTCCGCCGGTATATAGTAATACATCCATTGTATTTCCATTATATTTTTTACCGACCGGAAGACTCAGCTTCGCTGTATCCGATAACGCAACTTCTTTTCCATCCTGACGAAGTTCTACATGATACAGTGCAAATACTCCTTTGCTTGACGGAATGGCTTTTCGAATCTCATCTACCGCCGCATCGTCTTTTGTCAATTTGGAGACAACAAGCTGCATGTCTTTTGTCAATTCTTTTCCTGTAAGACTCACTCCATACTGTGTATCTGTGAGTGTAATTTCTTCTTTTTCAGGCTCTTGTGGGTCTGGTTTTTCCGGATCTGGATTCTCTGGATCCGGATTCTGCGAATCGTCCTCGTACTTTACAGTCACCTGATATGTCACTTTTGCATCCGGTTCCACTGGTGTCGTGTAGCTTACCGGAACCGAAGTGATGTTTACAATAGTCCCTTCTTCTACCGGAATCGCTGCTCCATAACGGTATTCGTTTCCATTTGACTGGATTGTGATTTTGTCATAGCGGTTAAAGCTTTCCGGTGCAAATGACACTTGCTTTGTATCTTTCGGAATTGTCAATGTATATTCATATACATCTCTGCTGTATTGTGGAGCAAGTTCACCTGTATTAATTCCAAGTGATTTTAATTCTCCTGTAACATCCGTTGTGTCTGTCAGATCGTTTCCATAGTCGAGGGAATATTCCATTGTAACGATATCCCCATCTGCAAATTTTCCGTTTGCAACCGTAAAGTTACCTGCCCCATCATCTGTGAACCATCCGTTTAATGTTACAAACCAGCCACTCTTTTCACCACGCTCAAGCTGTTCCAAGCCATCAATTCCGGTCACATATGTTTTGTTCGAATCAAATGAAATTTCGATATTATTTTCCACACATGCACGCTCGATCGCATCAAGCATTGTATCGTCTTCATAAATAGACACTTTTACATTGTCTAAAATCACACCTTTTGCTTCCGGCCAGTCTTTTCCTTCCGGAGTCGAAACCATGTCCTGAACACTTACTGTCACAGTCCCAACCGGTGTTTTTTCCGGCTCTTCTAAAGATTTTACCGTAATTGTATATGTAACTCCATCTTTTAGCCCCAACAAGCTCATAAAGCTCGTCGGTGTTGATGTGATTTTAATTTCAGTTCCCTCTGATACCGGAATGGCGTCTCCATAGCGGTATGATTTGTCCCCCACACGAATCGCAACGTTATTATATCTGTTAAAGCTCTCCGGTCGGAACGAGACCTCCGTTGTATCCTTCGGAACTGTCAAAGTATATTTGTATACATCCCGCTTATATTCCGGCGATAAATCCCCTGTGTTGTTTCCAAGTGATTTTAGTTCTCCTGTTACATCTGTTGTATCTGTCAAATCACTTCCATAGTTCGTTGTATATTCCAACGTAATGACATCTCCATCTGCAAATGTCCCGTCTGCCACTGTAAATGATGCAAACCCTTTGTCTGTAAACCAACCGTTTAAAGTTCCCATCCAACCGCTTGCCGCTCCGCGGTCAAACTCCTCCAGGCCATCCACAGCCGTAATGTATGTCTTTGACGCATTCAAAGAAATCTTGATTCCATTTTCTTCGCACGCACGCACGATCGCATCCATCATCGAATCATCTTCATAGATAGACACATTCGTATTTTTCAAAATCACACCTTTTGCTTCCGGCCAGTCTTCCCCATCCGGTGTCGGAATCATATCCTGAATGCTTACTGTCACTGTTCCAACCGGTGTTTTTTCCGGCTGTTCACTCTTTTCTTTCACTGTCACTTCACAAGTTGCTGTCTTTTCCCCCGCTTTTGCTGTGATAACAGCTTTTCCTGCGCTCACTGCATTTAGCACGCCATCTTGATCTACTATGACAACATCTGTATGATCACTGCTCCACTCCACTGTCTGATTTGTTGCATCCGCCGGTGTCACAGTAGCCTGCAGAGATGATACATCTCCAACCTGTAGCTCTAATGTTTCCTGATCTAACGTAATGTTTTCAACCGGAACATCTTTTTTAACCGACACAGTAAAGCTTGGCAGTGTCGAAAACCAGTCTTTCAATACAGGTGCATTTAAGTTTGGTTCCCCTGAGCCATTTGCAGTAATATCTGCGCCGAGAGGACTTCCCCACCATTCAGAAAAAATTCCGTTTTGACTTGTGAATGTATACTCTCCTGCTTCCTCGAAGGTTACATCAAAATCATTGTTCGTCGCAAGATCCCACTGTTGACACTGACCTTTAAACTCGCCTAATGTCTCATTGCTGTAAGAAAGATATGTTGCATCGGATTTTCCCCATGCACTGTTCGATGTCCAGACCGGATTATAAATCGTAGCCAGCTTATACACTGGCATTGTCACACCGCGGAAACTGATATTTGCTGTGTCACCAGGCTCTAATGCCGCATCTGGATTCGTCTTATTCTCTACATTGATCTCAATAAATCTTGCATCAACGACACGATACAGCGATTTTACATTACCATCCGCATCTGTCGCTTCAATCCCGATGATATTACTCCGGTTTTCTAAGTTTGCAGTATATGTATTTCCATCTCCTTGGATTTCCAAACCATTCAATGTCACTTTTAAAGATTCAGCGCCGTCTGCCGATACCTCAAAAGTAAACGGAACCGTATCGCCTTCATTATAATAAATGGTATCATAATGACGCCAATTCTGCAGCTTTTCACTGCAGTTAATCGTAGCTGTCCCTGTCTCTCCCACTGTAAATACCGCATATGCTGTGTTCACAGGCGGAGATGGCTCCCCATGTTTTTCCACCATATTCAACTGCATCATAGGTTACCTTCACTACTGACGTCCCTGGTTTTTCCGCTGTCACAACTGCTTTTTCAGTGGAACTTTCTGTATCCAGCGAAATGCTGTCGCCTTTGATGATCTCAAAATGAAATACCGGTCTCTGAACGTCATTTGCAACTGCATTGGAGATAATCTGTTCTACTCTCCAAGGCCGTAAATTTGTGGTATCCCCAACCTGCATTTCTTTTTGCTGATATTGCAGCCAGATGTCATTCTCAAAATCATCATAGACCTTTGCCTCTGTCTGAACACCTAAATATTCTTCACTGCCTGTCTGCACATTCTCTGCAATACTGTTCAACGGATATTGAACAACTACAGAGACAACCATCAACATCGCAAGCATAATGCTCACAACTTTATTGTGCCATTTTTTTCTGTTTCTTATCATTTTCCATTCTCCTATCTCTTTTTTTCAGATGAATGTTTTCTTCTTTCTGCCCTCCTTTTCTTTTTGTCTCGTCCCTTCTTTGTACATAAAAGCAGCCTTTCTGTTCTGAAAGACTGCTTTTTACTCACATACAGTGATTCCAAATCTGCACATAATTATGCCTATGCAATCACCAAAAGAAACATTCTTTCCAACCTAAAAACATTCTTTCCTATATACGGCAGGTCTCCTGGCTTCGCATCTTTCTTTGAAAACACCTTCTCAACATTATTCTGTCAATGGCCTATTGTCTCATCGTCCGCGTTACAGTAGAGGTGACTGCTCCGGTTTTTCACCGGATTCCCTTTTCATGCTTTTGTATCATTCAAAAGCAACCGCATACATTTTCACTCTTTTTTCATTTTTATTGTATACGACTCTTTCTGATACTTCTAGTTATTTTTTTGGATTTTTGAAATTTTTTTATTTACGTTCTTTCTTTTGCATGTCATCACGGATTTTCAAAGCCTCATCTGGATAATTCGTAATGACTGCCTCCAGTTCATTCTGAATAAAAAAACGCATATCTTGCGCATCGTTTACTGTCCACACACGGATCTTACACCCACTTTCTTTATACCTTTCCATAAAATCAGCCATTTTCAAATGATACACCGCCGGATGTAATCCACAAACCCCAGTTCCTTTTGCGTAATTTTCCACATTCAGAATTACATCGCTGTACAAATATGCAGTTTCTGCCTTTTGATCCAATTCCTTTATTTTCTGTACACTATAATGGTTAAACGAAGAATAAATTACCCGCTTGTGCATCTCGCAGTTTTTCACAATCTCAAGTACCTTTTCTTCTAAGCCTAAATACAAATAGATTCCCGTTTTCAATTCAATATTCACTTCCATTTTGCTTGCTTTTACCAATTCCAGCACTTCTTTCAGTGTAGGGATTGAAATATTCTCATATCCCTCCATATGATTATCGAACGAAAACTTCCTCAATTGAACCAGTGTGTAATCTTTTACCAGGCCCTTCCCATTACTTACACGATCAATCACCTCATCGTGGATTACAACGACTTCTCCGTCTTTTGTCAGCTGTACATCCAACTCAATTCCATCTGCTCCCATCTCCATCGCAAGAGCAAATGCCTCCAATGTATTCTCCGGCGCATATCCGCTGGCTCCTCTATGTGCAAATATTTTTGTCATCATTTTTCATCTCCAATTCACTTTTCAGATAACATTAGAATACACCATCTTTTTCACTCATGCAAATCTTACACCGCCAATATAAACGGCTTTTTTTCCACCGTAAAAACCGGCAGTCTGACGCCATAGATTTCTTCTAACAGTTCTTCCGTCAAAATTTCCTCCGGAACTCCCTGTCCAATCATTTTTCCTTCTTTCATCGCAAGTATCTCATCGCTATAATACAATGCCTGATTGATATCATGCAGCACCATGACAATGGTAAGCCCATATTCCTCATTCAGTCTGCGCACCAATTGTAATATCTGTATCTGATACCGCACATCCAAATAGGTCGTCGGCTCATCTAAAAGCAGAAGCTCTGTATCCTGTGCGAGTGCCATCGCAATCCACACCCGCTGCCTTTGTCCCCCAGACAGCTTTGAGACCGGACGGTTTCGATATTTTTCTGTGCGTGTCACCTCCATCGCCCATTCTACTCTTTCCACGTCTTTTTCGCTCATCTTAAAGCTTCCGGTTCTTCGATGGGGAATTCTCCCGTAGCCGATCAGCTTCTCCACGCTCAAATCTGCCGGTGCCGTATGATACTGGTGCACAATCGCAGCTTTTTTTGCCAGATCCTTAAGTTTCATATTCCGAAGATTTTCACCATAAAGACAAATTTCCCTTGATCAGGCTTTAAATTCCTTGTCAGCAGTTGGAACAATGTAGATTTTCCACAGCCATTCGCACCGATCAGAGTTGTGATCTTCCCCTTCTGCAGTGAAAATGACATTTCCTGAAGTACCTGATGCTCTCCATAAGAAAAAGAAAGATTCTGCACTTCATAAATCAATTTCTGCTCATTCATAGTTCTGTCTTTGACCTCCTTAATAATAAAATAAAACTTGGTCCTCCAATCACTGCCATAACTACCGCCGCATTAATCTCGTATGGATACGCAATCGTACGCCCGATCGTGTCGGCGAGCAATAGCGTAAATGCCCCGAGAAGCATCGTGTAAGGAATGAGTACCTTATGACTGTTTCCGACCAGCAGCCTTGCAATATGTGGCACTAAAAGTCCCAGAAAACTGATGCTTCCAACTACCGCAGTACTGATTGATGCCAAAAGTACAGCTGCTGCAGACACTATAAGACGCACCGCATTGACTCGAATTCCAAGTGAGCGGATTGTCTGATCTTCCAATCCAAGAATATCGCATTTTAACGCTAAAAAGACAGCCAAAACAAGCCCAATCACTGCATAGATGAAAAGCATCCGAAAATCCTCCCATGTTTTCATCGTAATATTCCCGTTCACGATACTAGCTGCCCCACTATAATTCGCTCCCATCATGCTTTCTCCGGCGGACATCAGCCCAGTAAAAAATGCATTCACCGCCACACCGGTCAAAATCACCCTGAGAGGACTCAAATCCCCCTTCCAGGAAAGCAGATACACAAGTCCACACGCAAAGACACCTCCTAAAAACGCAAATACAGGAACCGCCAGATACAGTGATGGCGCAAATGCCGTCACAAGCACTGCCGCCATTCCTGCGCCGGAGCTAATTCCCATGATTCCCGGATCTGCCAGCGGATTTTTCATTACCGCCTGAAGCATGACACCTGATACAGCTACCGACGCGCCGGCGAGCATCGCAATCAAAATTCTCGGAAATCGCAGTGAATATATCGTAGCGACTGTCTCATCATACGCTACAAACAATCCTCTCAAAATCTGTTCCGGAGATGCTTTTAAGCTTCCCGTATTAACAGCAACAAGGAACAGCACAATCAATGCTGCTCCCGTAATCAGAAATGAAATTATTTTTCTTTTTATGCTAATCAATTTGTTCCCTCCTGATACAAAAATGTTTCCAGTTCTTTTAGCGCCTCCTCATATTGGAAATTTGCACTCATCCCAAACTTTTCATTATCCAGGTCATATACTCTCGCATTTTGCACCGCCTCAAAATGTTTCCAAATATCATTCGTCGCAAACTCTTCCGCAAACATTTTTTTCACCTGCTCCGGAAGCGCATGAGAAGTCCGAAGGATGATATCAGGTGCTTTCTCTACCATATCTTCCGGATTGATATTCAGAAAATCCTGCCCGTTGCCATCTCCGTATACATTGACACCTCCGGCAAGCTTTACAAGACTTCCGACATAACTGCTTTCTGTTGCCACCACATAAGATCCCGGCAGCCCCATCAATATGAGCACCGTAGGAGCCTCCTGCTCATTATGCTTTTGTGCGAAATCGTTCTTAAAATCCTCGAATTCCTGATGAAGCTTCTCTGCCTCTTCTTCTTTTCCCAGCATCTTTCCTAATGCAAGAATCGATTCATACATTCCTTCTGTACTTTTCAGATCCAAAAAATAACTTTCAACTCCTATATTTTCATACTGGGACTTTAATTCTCCTTCCAGAGAATTCGGACTTAAAACGATATCCGGTTTTAACGACTTTATGATTTCCATATCGGGAGCCATCGGAGAACCGACGCTTTCTGCATTTTCATAGCGTTTCGGAATAGAATAACTGTCCGTTTTCGGAACTCCGACAACGCCTTCTACTTCCAGTTTGTCAAGAATCTCACAAGTCGCCACCGAAGTCGCCACAATCCGCTTTTCTTTTGTATCATTGTCTGCACTTTGATTTCCTGACTGATCCACACATCCGGTCAAAAACAGTGCGGATAACAAGGCTGCAATCAACTTTATCTTTTTCATTTCTTATTTCCTTTTCTTTACGAACACAACCAAAGAACCTATCACAAGCACAATGACAGCTCCGACTGCAATCTGTCCAACCGGCACTTTATTTGTATGTGTTTTTTCTGTCACCTGTTCTTCATCTGTAGTCTGCTCTTCATCTGCCACCTGCGGCTCTTCTTCAGTCTGCGGCTCTTCTGCCGATATCATCTCACTTACAAACTTTCCTGTCCCTGCCTGTGCAGATGCCATATCCAGTTTCACAAAGAACTGTACGTCTCTTCCCATCGGTTCTACATACAAGATTGGACTGATATAATTATCTGCCGAATCCACCTCAAACCGATAGTGATTGCACGTATCTCCATCTCTTTCACAACTTCCGGTCTGTGTAATTTCCACATCTCGATAAGTTCCGTCTGTTTCCTGTATCTGCATACGTACATCACTCACATTTGACATCAGACCAATTCCAAGCGTAACATACGTTTTCCCCTGAGACTGTTCTACCAGCGCACTGTCCTCCACAATACTCTCACACATACTGTCTCCAAGCGCAATGTTCGTCCCGCCATCTACGGTCTGTCCCGTCTCCGGATTTGCATAGGATGTTGTTCTCCCTACCGTATAAGCTCCATCTTCCATCGCATAAACAGGAACAGGGGCAGCCGCAATCGCAGCTGCCATTCCCAATCCCAAAACAATTTGCTTTAATCGTTTCATCTTATTTCGCCTGTCTCTTTCTGTAAACCATTGTCATCACACCGGCGGCTGCTGCTATAAGCATAACAACCGGAATTGCCGCATAATTATCATAGTCTCCTGTCTTTGGTGCACTTGACGCTCCATAGCTGCTTCCAGATGCAGGAGTTGTCACCTTAACAGTAGTGTCATTCGCATCTTCAGAAACTAATTTCAGCGCTGAGTAATCAATGCGAAGTCTTGCTTCAATATCCTGGTGTCCCATGATCGCCACATGCGGATTCACTTTTACATTCAGATATTCCTGTGTATGAGGAAGTACAAATGAGAAACAAGTCGGATTTCCAGAAGCATTTTTCTCCTCCACAGTAGCACTCGTATAATTTCCGTTGGCATCAGCCACTTTTAATTCCTGAAGGCTCGCTTCAATGTTTCCATATGTCATGGATTTTGTGTAAATATACATTGTCTTCACGCCATTTTTCACAACGATTCTTGCGGTGCTGTTCAAAGACTGCGCCGCCATAGACGCCTGATCTTTTGTCGCATGCCACAGCCATACAGGAACTTCATAAATACCATCTTTCAAATTGTCTTTATCCAGCGTTGTGCTTCCTGCATTTTGACTCGTGTTATTGCTTGTGTTATCGTTTGTATTATTATTCGTGTTATTGTTTGTGTTGTTATTGTTATTACCACTGTTATTGTCTGAGGTTGTCTTTTCTTTCAAGCCTTTGACTGCCACCTCAATGTCCGCTGCCATCTGATCTACTTTATTCTGCTCATTTTGTTTCAGACCGCGCACGACTGTCTGCAATGCATTTTGAAGCGCCTTCACAGTTCCGTCTGTATATTTTGTCAAGTCTTTCGGAATTGACGCAATCGCTGCATCCACTTTGCTGTAATCTGCTTCCGGAAGATCACTTACCAACTGCAATTTCCCTTTTAAATCTTTTAAAGAAGCAATCATCTCATTGACTTCTGCTGCCGATGCTCCGCCATTTGCAAGCAATCCTTCTGCTTCCTTCATTTTCGCCTCAAACGCGCTCCATGAATCTTCTGTATAATCTTCTTTCACAAGATCTTCATAAGATTTCAAGAGATCACTCAGTGCACTTGTATCCACCTGTGCATTCGCAAAATCCAATGTCAGTGTCACAACCGTCGGATATGGATTCCCTCCACCCATCAAATTGTTCATAAAATCTACTGTAATCTTCAATTCACACACACCATCGTCAGAAGGTGTAATCGGAAATTGCATTTTTTCCGGCACTTCTATGTTTGTAATTGCTGCCGGATTTCCAAATGTTGTAGAAGACTGCTCTGTCTTGTAAGAGAGATATTCCGCACCCTCTACAGTCAAAACATTCGCATGATATTCTCCCATCATGTTGATTACCATGTGATTGTTTTCAACAGTTGCTGTCATATTTCCTTCCCCGTCTACAGTCACCTTGGCACTCTCTCCAAACGCTTTGTTGAACGCCTCATTTACCGCAGCAATCGGCGCTTTGCTCTTGAGCGATGTAATCGGCACCACATAATCTCCTGCCTCTAGTTTTTCAGCAGCTTTTACCGTATTTACTTGTGTCAAACTAAATGTACACACCGCAGCCATCGCAAGCGCGGCCATTCTTCTCACCATTGATTTCATGGTCTTATGCTTCATTTTTCATATCCTCCTTTTTATTATGTTGCCTTCAACTATCATTTGTTAGATCAAACTAACCAGTAGGCATTAAAAAAAGCAACTTAAATTGCTGAACTGACTATATCACACTTCTTTTCGAAAGAAAAATCTTTTTTTGTTGCACTGCGCAACAAACCGCGTTCTTCTTCCTTTTTTTTACTTTAAATCATAATTTCTTTTTTGTTGCAACTCGCAACTTTTTTACGCAATATATACGGCAAACAAAAGCTCTTTCGCATCGTCCCCATCAAAAATCTGAATCCAGATTCTTCCTGAAAGCATCCTTCCTTTTTCGCCTGCAATGCTCTGAAACCGGATTTTGTCTGCCCGAAAAGCCAGCAATTTCCCCTGTCTTTCCATCTCACACCATGCTTGTCCATCCCAATATGCAAACTCATATTCCCGATACTCCTCCAGCATCCGCAGATACAATTTTCCATTTTTATTCTGTATATTTAAAATACAAGGATTTTCAAACCGCTCATTCCACACTGAGACTTCATGCTCCCGATGCAGCTCCTTCTGAAAAATGGTAAACGGAATCGGATAATTTCCATCCGGATATCGTCTGCTGAGCCTCTCTCCGTCAAATTCCATTCCTTCCCGAAATCCGTATTTTACCCGCTTTGCAATTTCTTCTTTTTTCAGAGCTTCCAACGTCTCCTCTTTGCAGTAGGACGCAATCGTCACAGCATCTTCCCTCGCCACCTCCTGCGAAACCCCGGTACTCAGCAGATGACCGATAACAAGTTCTACTTTCTGACTGTACGCTTCCGCCGCCATCTTTCCCTTTTTCGTAAGTATCGGTTTTCTCCGATTACTTTTATCAATTAAACCTTCCTTTTCCAAAACAGTCAGCACACGGCTGACTGCATACTTTTCCTCTCCAAGCGTCACCGCAAGGTTCGTCACGTTCCACTGTTCTTTTTGATTTTGAAAACAGATCAAAGTTTTTACTTTTAATATGTTCATGCAATTATTCCCCTACCAATGTTGTATCACGAACTGTCTCTATTTTCGTAAAGAAGTAGACATATTTAAAAATAATAAGGAACACAATAAATATTCTTCCATAAAGATTGCTCATCGCAATCATTGCTAAAATCAGCATTGCTGATGCCGGAAGCAGAATACAAAATTTTGTTTTCAAAGTCATGGCACGATTTTTTACAAAACTGTCTAAATGCTTCTGATACAGTTTTGTTCCGGTAAACCACTTGTGAAATCGTTCAGAACCTTTTGCCAGACAAAAAGATGCCAATAAAAGAAATGGGGTTGTCGGAAGTACCGGAAGTGCCACTCCGATCATTCCAATCCCCATTGCTAAAAAACCGATTACAAGCCAAAGAATTTTGATTGGATTCTTTCTCATGATAAATTCCTTTCTCTACACAGTTTCTATTTTCTACCAATAATTAGTTTTAACTAACCGTTTAGAGAATAACAAATTTTCACTTATTTGTCAATCCAATATTCCATCCTGTTTTTCTTCTGTCCATTCCAAAAATGTTCCCGAATTAGCATCTATTTCAAAATCATATTCCATTCCTTCATAGCTCAATTCTCCTTCATATTTATAAACGCCGTCATCATACTCCTGCTCAATTCGAATATTGCTGTCCGTCGCCCCTTGTACACGGTCAAGCACCAACTGCTTTGCCTGCTCTATGCTGATCTCTGTTGTCTTTTCTGAACCTGTCTGCGTATCATCCTGCACTGCAGCGGACTGTGTATTTTGAACATTGTTATTTTGTTCAATCTCTTTGTCCAGAATTTTTCCATTTGAGGCTGCAATCTCATAATTATACTGATAATCTGCCTCCACAAAACCGATTTCATATACAAGTCTTCCATCGTCCCTGTCTTTTAACACATGTACCCGTTCTACATCACTCTCCGAAATTCCCGCATCCTCATATGCAATTTTCTTGGCCTCACCTGCTCCGATATCTTTTTGATTCCATACTGCATATGCCGATATTCCTCCAATCAACAAAACTGCCGCCGTTCCTCCTGCAATCATTCCAATATATCTTTTCTTCATAAGTCATGTCTCCTTTCTTTTTCCATCTTGCTTCGATATGGTTAGTATACCCACAAAAGATTAAAGAAAGATTAAAATTTCTGCAATTCATTCAAAAATATTTATATTTTTCACCTTTCAGGGAACACATACGTAAATGTTGTTCCCTCTCCAGGCACACTTTCCACCTGTATGTTTCCGCCATGTACTTCCACGATCCACTTCACCATAGCAAGACCAAGTCCTGAATGGTTCCCGCCTGTGCGCGCTGCATCCACGCGGTAAAACCGCTCCCAAATGTGTGAAAGATGCTCCTTTGCAATCCCGATTCCATCATCTTTCACGGTTCCACACAAGCCTTCTGCGCCTCGTGTCAGCGTCACTTCGATAGTCCCTCCCTCTTTTCCATATGCCGTCGCATTGGAGAGTAAATTGTCCATCATTCGGATATAAAGTGTCTCATCCAGCTTTGCATATAATTCCGGTTCGATCTTCGTCTGAATCGTGATATCACGTTCTGTTGCGAGTATCTGTTGTTCCTCCACGATCATCTCCACAAGTTCGCTTACATTCACTTCTTCCAAATGAAGTTTTAGCCTTCCCTGATCTGCTCTTGAAAGCATCAGCAGATGTGAGATCAGCTCTGCGATTGTCCGCGCCTTTTTCTGTATGACCATAATCTGTTCCCGCTGTTTTTCGTTAAAGCTTTCTTCTTCCAGACACGACTCACACTGTGCCAAAATAACGCTGACAGGTGTTCGCAGCTCATGTGACACATCAGATGTAAATTGTTTTTCCCTTTGGAATACCTTCTCCAGTTCCTCCAACATCTCATCAAATGTCTGTGCCAAATATGCAATCTCATCCCGATTCTTTCTTCCATCTTCTTTATATAATCCAACTCGTCTTGACAAATCTGCATCGTGACGGATTTCCTGCACAGTCTCTGTGATCGTTTTCACCGGAAGCAACGTTCGTCTCGTCATCCGATATACTAAAATTCCGACCAGCAGAGCCGTCAACGGAAGCAGAATCACCGCAATCCGAATTGTGATAAGAAAGCTTTCCTCCGCATCGGTAACTGACGTAAGTCCACGAATATAGACAGTGTTTTCTTTCATTTGAAGCTTGAGATCATAGACATACCACTCGCGCTTCCCATCTTTGACTTTTTGCACCTCTCCATTTGAGAAATCAATCTGCTCCGTAAATCCTGACGGCCGCTTTCCATATAAAAAATACGCATTTTCATCGTATAATGCCAAATACACATTATCCTCTATCTGATAAAAATCCGAATCCACTTCCAATTGTCCATCTTCCCACTCGACTTCATCCATACTCTCCTGAACCCGGTTCTTCAGTTTCATCTGTGTAGATGCCAACACCTCCCGGTTACTGATTGAAAACAAAACCGCAAAGATGAATCCAATGACAAAAACCATACAAGCGGTATACAAAAGTGTTAATTTTACTTTTAATGATACTTTTTTCATCCATTCACCCTCAGCACATATCCTGCTCCCCGCACGGTATGGATCAGTTTTGGTTCAAATCCTTCATCAATCTTCTTGCGCAGATACCGGATATATACATCCACCACGTTAGAGCTGCCCATATAATCATAATTCCAAAGATGTTGCTCCAATTTTTCTCTGGAAAGCACGATTCCTTCATTCTGTACCATATATCTAAGCAATGCAAATTCCTTACTGGAAAGTGCAATCTCTTTTCCGTTTCGCAGTACCTGATGCGTATCCACATGCACTTCCAGACCGCCGACTTCATAGCAGGTCTTCTGCACAGCAGCGGTTTTTCGCACAAGCACACGGACTCTTGCCAATAATTCTTCAAACGCAAATGGTTTCACAAGGTAATCATTCGCCCCTGCATCTAACCCTTTTACCCGATCTTCCACACTGTCTTTCGCCGTCAAAAGCAAAACCGGTGTATTTTCATTTTTGTTTCGCATCTTTCTTAGGACTGACAGTCCGTCTAACTTTGGCATCATAATATCCAAAATTACTGCATCATAAGGTGCTGCTGCAAGATAGTCAAGCGCCTCCTCTCCGTCAAAGCACGAATCTACACTGTAGTGCTCTTTTTTCAGACGTTCTGTGATAATTTGATTCAGATCTCTCTCATCTTCCGCGATTAAAATGCGCATAAAATCCACCTTCCCTTCTTCACATCTTACTCAGATATCCCAGAGTATACTCTCTCGATATGCATCGCAAGATATCCTACTTCCATCTTCTCCAGTCGAATCGCGCACTCTTTTTCAATATCCTGACAGACTAACCTGCCTAAGCGAAATGCTTCCGGATGGTTCTGTTGCATATAATCGTTCAGATCCAGTTTGATGCTTTCTTTCTTGATTGCCCGTATGATCATGTATTTTACATGATTCATCAGCCTGTTATAAGAAAGTGATCTCACGTCAATCTGCTTTCCGGTCTCCTGCTCCAATATTTTGACACATTCCCGAACTGCTCTTGCCATCTGCATTGCCATCGACACATTCTCATCTTCAATCGCCGAATGGATATGGAGCGCTACGTAACCGATCTCATGACTATCAATCTCCACAGAAAGCCGTTCCTTGAGAATCTCTTTTAACTTGGAGGCAACCTGATATTCGCTGCCAAACAGCGCTCGGATATCTTCTGTCAATGGATTGCTGATCTGCTCTCCATGTCTGATTCGCTCTACCGCAAAAGAAATATGGTCTGCCAGCGGGAACAAGATTCTTCTGTCGATACGTCCGAATTTTTCTTCTGCTTCTACAAGAATCGCATTGGCAATTTCCAAATACTCTGGAGCGATACTTTTTGCCAGCTCTTTCGCGCTGCCACGTTCTGTATCCTCTCTCAGAGAATACCTCGCACATCCGTCTGGCGCTTCGAACCTCTCACTGATTTTCTTTCCAAAGCCAATCCCTTTTCCCAACAGTACATATTCTATATTTTCTTCCATATTAATCGCTATCACACCGTTATTATTTAAGACTTTGCTCACTCTGTACATGATATTCCCCCAGATTTTTTCTTCTGATACTAGGGTAACAAAATCCACGAAAAAAGTAAAGCGGACCTTTCCGGTCCGCTTGAAACTTTTTATTTCCGTTACTGTTCACTATTTTTCGTAACAATCCACTGCAAACAATGGCTCTCCTGCTTTCACCTCACCCTCGGCAAGCAGTCTCACTTTCTGGTTTTCTTTCAGATCTGTGCAAAGAACCGGCGAGCAAAGAGACGGTGCATGCTCTGTCAGATATGAGACATCTATTTTCATCAACAGATCTCCTTTTTTCACACTCTGACCATTTTCAACAAACACTTCAAATCCCTGTCCATTCAGTGCAACCGTATCGATTCCGATATGCAAAAGCATCTCAAGACCTGAGTCCGTCTGGAATCCAAGCGCATGTTTTGTTTCAAATACAAATGCAACCACACCATCTTCCGGCGCCACGATTTCTGCCTCTGTCGGGGTCACACCTGCACCGTCTCCCATCATCTTTCCTGCAAATCCTTCGTCCGGTATCTCTGCTACTTCCACCGCTTTCCCGGTAATCGGACTTGATATGATGATTGTCTCTGTCACTTTTCCTTCGTCTTTGACTGTTTTCTCTGTCACAGCGTTCTCCTCGGAAGAAGATCTCTCAATCACCTCTTCTGTCTCTTCCAAGCTATCATCCGCTGTTTCCAGATAATCTTCCAGATTCGCCTTGATCACAGTCACCTGTGGTCCATAAATGATCTGCACTCCCTGACCTTTTTTTACGATTCCTCTGGAACCACTCTGTTTTAAAATATCCTCATTTACTTTTCCTGCATCTTCGACTGTAATACGAAGTCTTGTCGCACAGCAATCCACATCACTGATATTAGCCTTTCCACCAAGTCCCTTTGTGATAAGTGCACTCACCGGATCCATATGTGCCTCATTTGATGTCGTCTGATTCCCTTCTTTTCTTGCATTTACATCTGCTTTTGTGTACAGTTTTGTCTCTGCATCCTCATCTTCACGTCCCGGTGTCTTAAAGTTGAACTTCTTGATCATAAACGTGAAAATCGCATAGTATAAAATAAAGTAAATAATTCCAACCGGAATGACTCTCATCCAGCTTGTCTTTTCATTTCCCTGTAAAATTCCAAACAGGAAGAAATCAAGGAATCCTCCTGAAAATGTAAGTCCTACCGCAATAT
>ERZ791605.908-NODE-908-length-17280-cov-5.823803_pt1 | contig 17280 bp, 18 predicted proteins | sample MGYA00509965_ERZ791605 | MGnify/ENA primary metagenome ERZ791605 (study PRJEB30046, sample SAMN00791923) | human gut metagenome | study: EMG produced TPA metagenomics assembly of the A metagenome-wide association study of gut microbiota in type 2... | reverse complement strand
TTCCGGTTACAATCCTGCACATCCGGATGCTTTGGACAGTTTCACGCCTGTGCCCTGGCCTGCCCGGCCATGGCCGCCGAGGCGCCCTCTCCCGAAACCACCCCCTCCGTACTTTACCCAGTAGAGGTTTTGGAGTACACGGAGGGGGACCGGGCCGAGCCCAGGATCAGCAAGACCTACGAACTCTCTCCTATGGATGATCCGGCCCTCATCCCCACCGGGGACTTTGAGCGGTCCGGCTGTCTCTATACCCTGTTGGATATTGTCAAGGAGGACCAGACGGAGACGGACAGCAAGTATTACACCGAAACCGTGACCCTGGACAGCAAGAGCAAGGACATGGAGGAGATCATGCCCCTGCTGGCCGCCACCTGTGAGGCCGTCACGGAGGACGGCTATACCGGCCTCCTCACCCTGGACACCGCCAGTATCCAGGTGGAGGCGTCCGGCTATGCCACGTCCACCCGGAACGTCTCCGCCACCCGCAGTTATCCCAATCTCTCCGAGGCGGATGTGTCCCTAGTGCCCAAGTCCATTGAGGACAGCGGGCGCACCCTCACCCTGGCGGATGTTCAATGGCAGGAGGCCGGGGGCTTCTACAACGCCGCCGCCACCTATACCGGCACCGCTTCCAGCAAATACGCCACCGGCTACACCGTCACGGCGGACTACGCCGGAGAAGTGACCAAGACTACCAGCGGGACCGTGCTCTATACCGCCGTTTTCGGCCTGGCAGAGGAGCGGGAGGCCGTGACCGCTATCCCACAGCCTGCCGCGGAGGGCGGCGGCTTTGACTGGCGCTGGCTGCTGGTCCTGCCCGCCGGGGCGGGCGTTGTCGGCCTGGTATTCCTGGGCCGCTTCCTGCTTCAAAAGTACAAATCCAAGAAAGACTGGAGGGAGTACAACAAATGAGGCTGAAAACCCTTTGTCTGGCCGCCCTCATGCTGGCGGCCGTCTGCGTCACCCCGGCCAGCGCCCTGGAATACACCATGGATGCCCCGGACGATTACCTGTTTGCCCGGCCCACCAGCGATACCACCATCTATGAGCAAGAGGCCCCCAACGTGGACCGGAGCAAGAGCACGGCCCTGATCCCGCCCGGCTTCGGCACACCCACCAGTTACCTCCCCGGCTCCGGCGTGGCCCTGACCCCTAATCTGGTCCCCGGAGCCCTGGACGGCGGCGGTTTGGTCTCCCAAGTGGGGAGTGTCACATACCCTGCCGTTGATACGGGCTCCGGCTGGACTGGGACTACCGCCACAGGCTGGACGGATGTGACCAGCGATCTCTATTACTCCGGCGGGCACCTGGGCACCCTCAAAATTCCCGCCATCGGTTTGAGCGTCAAGGTGTACGAGGGCACGGGCAGCAAGACCTTAGCCAAGGGCGCGGGCCACTTCGAGGACACCAGCCTGTGGGATGGAAACTGCTGCATCGCCGCGCACAACCGCGGCGTGAACAACCACTTCGGGAAGCTCCACACCCTGGAACCGGGCGACACCATCACCTGGACCACCAAGCTGGGCACACGGACTTATGAGGTGGTCAGCGTCCAGAAGGTGAAGGAGACCGACACCAGCGGCACCGCCGCCACCAGCGATAACCGGCTCACACTTTTTACCTGTGTCCGGGACCAGCGGGACTACCGCTGGATGGTCCAGGCCGTGGAGGCTTGAGGCGTCAAAATCTTCCCTCAATTTGAGGGGACTTTTGACGCCTTTTTTTGTATCTTCAATTTCCATATTTTACATTTTGAGAAGTCAATTTGATTGCGGAAGGAGGTGCTGATGTTTTCTGTGCCTCCTTCTGCCCATTTTTAGGAGGAAATATGAAAAAACTGCTATCCCTGTTCCTGGTTCTCGTGACCCTTCTTGGTATCCTCCCGACGGCGGCCTTTGCCGCAGACAGTGAGGAGGAGGCCCTGGGCGAGGTCAGTATCTACAATGGAGAGTATGAGCTGGGCTATCTCTCCATCAACGGCTCCGTCCGAAAGCAGATCTATACCTATTTTCTCTATGAGGCCAACGACGGCACGCAGAAGGAGTCCCCGGCCTACTGCGTCAACCCAAACCAGTACGGCGTTCCGCAGACCGTGGGCCCCGGCGAGAGCATCAAGTATCTGGCAGAGGAACGGGCAAGCGACCCCAAGGTGGTGGGCATTATCTCCAACGGCTACCCACACCGCAGCCTGGGCGAGTTGAAGCTGGACAATAAGTACCAGGCGTATTACGCCACAAAAATGGCGCTGTGGTGTTACCTGATGCCGGACTGGAACATTGCCAACCTGAAGGTGGCCCCCGGCCTCTCCGGGAGCGAGTTGGACATTGGCAACCGCATCCTGGCCGCCGCCAAGGACATCTACAAGCGGGGCACTACTTACAACTATATGCTCTCTCCCCGGATGACCGTCACAGCGGACAAATCCACGGCCTACCCCGTGACCATCGGGGGCGGGGAATACAAGCAGCAGGTGTTCACCGTCTGGAGCGAGACGTGGGTCTATGATTACGACGTGTCCGTGGCCTTTTCCAATCCCGACGAGGTGCCGGAGGGCACGAAGATCGTGGACATGAACAACAACGAGATCACCGCTGTCACCACTGAGGGAACCAGCGACGGCTACGCCGGGCAGTTCAAGGTGCTGTACCCCGTGGGCAGCATCCAGGGGCAGAGCGGTAACGTCCAGCTCTCCCTCTCCGCGTCCGTGGCCCAGTATGCAGCCATGTATGCCGTCTGCCTGGAAAAAGACCGATACGGCAATCTGCAAAATTATATCTGCGACCTGGATAACAACCGCCAGATGGAGCTGGCCGCCATCAGCAGTTACGCAGATAGCACGGAAGATGTGCCGGGCGAGACCCTGCTGAAAATCGTGAAGCTGGAGGAAGGGACGGAGACCCCGCTGGAGGGGGCTGTGTTCAGCGTGGTTGACCCGGAGGGCCGCAAAGTAGGCTCTTTCTCCAGCGATGAGAATGGAGAGGTCCTGATCCCTCTGACTCTGGAGGGCCACTATACCGTGACGGAGGATATCCCGCCCCGGTATCACCTGCTCCCGGAGGAGACCACCCAGCACGTCGATGTGGAGTATAACAAGACCGCCATCGTGACCTTTACCAACGCCCCCTATGGCTCCCTGCGGGTGGAAAAACGGAGCGACACCGGCGACGCCCTCTCCGGCGTTACCATCCAGATCAAGCACATTGAGACCGGGGAGACCCGGACGGAGCAGACCCGCAACGGCGTGGTGGTGTTCGATGAACTGGCCCCCGGCGGCTGGGAAGTCAGGGAGACCGCAGGTATTGAGGGCTGGATTGCGGACACGGACACGGTGCAGACGGTGGCCGTGGTGGCCGGGGAGGAATCCAGCGCCACCATAGTCAACAAGGAACTGCCTGGACTGCGGATCACGAAATATGAGCGGGGCACTATGACCCTTATGCCCAATGTGTCCTTCGAGATTTTCCGGGACGCCGAGAGCCTGGGCATCTTCCAGACGGACGAGTTCGGTCAGATTTTGCTCACTAACTGCCAGCCTGGGACCTACCGGGCCGAGGAACGGGACACCGGCGGGGACGGCCATGTACTGGACACCACCCCCCAAGAGGTGGAGCTGAAGGCCGGGGACGGGATCAAGGACCTGGTTTTCTTTAACGACCGCCTGCCCGGAATCCATTTAATCAAGGTGGACAGTTCCGACCTCTCCCAGCCCATCGCTAACGCCCGTTTCCGTTTTGAGGCGGTGGACGGCAGCTTCGGCCCGGTGGAATACACCACCCTGGAGGACGGAACCATCGACCTGAGCAAGCTCCCCGCCGATACCGCCTACATCGTGACGGAACTGGAGTGCCCCGGCTATATCGTGGACGATGCCCAGCGCATCATCCACCTGGACGGCGGCGAGCAGGCCCAGTTTGTGTTCACCAATTCCAAGCTGCCCTCTCTGCATTTATATAAGGAGAGCGCGGACGGGACGCCCCTGGGCGGCGTGACCTACCGGCTGGCGAAAATCGAGGACGGAAGCCGGTATCTGGACCGCACCACTTCCAGCACAGGTGAAATCTGCTGGGAGGGCCTGGAGCCTGGCGTTTATTCCCTAATTGAAACCTCCACTGTGTCGGATCACCTGCTGGACACGACCGAGTACCATGTGGAGCTATTCCCCGGCCAGGACTCTACTGTGGTCCTGCAAAATGACAAGCGGCCCAATTTGACGGTGGTGAAGCGGGACGCCGACAGTGGCGAGCCCGTAGCCGATACAGTGTTTTTAGTGGAAGCGGCGGACGGCCATAGTGTGGACGAGATCAAAACTGGGCCGGATGGAACGGCCGTTTTGGAGAATTTACTGCCCGGCGTGTACGAAATTTCCGAAAAGTCGGTGCCGTCCCCTTACCTGATGGACGCGGAGCCCCAGCTTGTCACCCTCTATCCCAACCGGGACCATACCGTATATTTTGAAAACCACAAGCGGCCCACCGTCACCGTACAGAAAGAAAATTCCATCACCAATGACCCGATCCAGTATGCCGAGTTCCATATCACCTGGGCCAGCAACAAGACGGACACCGGAGAGCTGCGGGACCTGGGGACCTTCCAGACGGATGAAGCAGGCCAGATCATCCTGGAGGGCATCGAGGACGGCTGGCTGAAAATCGAGGAGACCAAGCCCGCCCCCGGATTCCAGGCCCCGGAGGACCCCGTTACGGAAGTCTATGTCAAGGGCGGTGAGAACAAGACTGTCACCATATCCAACACGCCCCTGTCGGCCCTGGTGGTCTACAAACGGGACAGCGTGACCGGGGCCGGAATTGCCGGCTGCCGTTTCCAGTTGAGATACCTAGGCGGTGAGACAAGCGGCGTTGATGGTACTGTGGTGGGGACCTATGTGACTTCGGCCAACGGCTCCTTCACCGTCACGGGGCTCCAAAAGGGCTATTACATCTGCGAGGAGTTGGAGAGCGACAGTGGCCATGTCATTGACAGCGCCCCCCAGTCCTTCTATGTCTCCGGCGAGGATCAGGACATTGTGACCCTCTATTTCTCCAACGCGCCCAAGGGGAGCGTTTTGGTCAAGAAGGTGTCCAGCGCCGACAACAGCCCCCTGAGTGATGTAGAGTTTTTCGTGACCACTTCGGACGGGGCCGTGGTGGGCGACAGCAACGGCAAATTCGTGACGGACAGCACAGGCTCTTTCCTGATTTCCGGTATCGACCCCGGCACCACACTGGTCATCCGGGAGACCAGGGCCAAGGACGGCTACCTGCTGGACGATACACCCCAGACCGTCCAGGTCAAGGAGGGCCAGACCGTCACTGTGGAGTTCCGCAATCAACCCCTGGGGAATTTGGTGGTTGAGAAGTGGGGACGGAACGGCTCCGAGACGGTCCCCCTGGAGGGCGTCAAGTTCGAGGTCAAATACGCCAACGGCCAGTATGTGGACGCTGCTGGGGGCACCCTGTCCAGCAACGGCCTCTACTACACCGACTCCACGGGTAAAATCACCCTGTCCGGGATCACCGGCACCGTCATTGCGACTGAATTGGAGAGTGTGGAGGGGTACACCATTGACCCGGACAGCCAGAGCCAGACCGTCACCATCAACCCCAACGACACGCAGACCCTTCGTTTTTACAACAACGCTGTGGGCGGCGTGGAGCTCATAAAGGTCAGTTCGGCGGACAAGACAGAGCGGCTTTCCGGCGTCACCTTTGAAATCCGCCGCGCCAGCGATGACGCCCTGGTGGACACCGTGACCACCGGGCGGAGCGGAAGGGTGTATCTGCCCCTGGAGAGCGGCGATTACTACGCCGTGGAAACCGAGAGTGCCAAAGGCTTCAAGCTGGATGACACCCCCATCTATTTCACAGTGAAGGATGGAGAAACCACCCGCAAGACCGTGACCAATGCGCCCTTCTCCGGGATACTCATTCGCAAGGTTTCGTCTGCGGACGGAAGCGGTATTTCCGGCATCCATTTCCTGTTGTATAACGCCCGGCATACCCCCATCGGGGAGTATGTAAGCGACCAGAGGGGCCATGTCTACATTGACGGCCTGACCGAGGGCGGCCGCTACTATCTCCGGGAGTTGGAGCACGAGGGCTATCTCCCGGACACCGAACTGAAAACCGTCTATGTCAAGGCGGGGGAAGTGACTGAAATCGAATGGGAGAATACCCCCATCACCGGCCAGATCCAAATTATCAAGCGGTCCGCCGACTACAACCCCACCACCGGCCTGCCCGCCGGGACGCTGTTGGAGGGGGCCGTGTTTGAGATCACGGACAAGGCTGGGAACGTGGTAGACACCATCCGCTCTGACAGCCGGGGGCTGGCCGTGTCCAAACAGCTCCCCCTCTCCCGCTATACCATCCGGGAGGTCAAGGCCCCGGAGCATTACGGTGTCAACGAAACCGAGCTGACCGCCTACCTGGAGCATGAGGGCCAGATCGTGCGCTTTGAAGTGACAAACAAGAGCCTGACCACCGGCGTGTCCATCACCAAGACCGGCCCCAAGGAGATCATGGGCGGCCAGCCGGTGCGCTACACCTTCTCCGGCATCGCCAATACTTCCAATGTCCGGCTGGACAGTTTCTATTGGAGGGATACCATCCCCGCTCAGGTACGGCTGGACACTGTGATCACCGGAACCTATAACTTCCCCGGCACCTATAAGATCACCTATCGTGTGAACGGCGGGGAGTATCGCACCCTGGCGGATAATCTGAGTACCAGCCAGACCTATACCCTGGCCGCATCCCCCGCAGCCCTGGGCCTTGCCGCCAATGAGCGTGTGACCGAGATTATGTTCGTGTTTGGCCAAGCCCCCGCAGGTTTTGCCCAGGTGGAAACTCCCTACTTAAACTGTACCGCTGTGGCCAACCTGCCCGCCAACTCCAGCTTTGTCAATATCGCGGACGTGGGCGGCGTGTACAACGGGACATGGGTGCAGGCCATCAGCCGGTGGGTGACCACGGTCTATGGCAAGCCTGATCCGCTCCCCCGCACCGGCTATTGATCCGTACTCTGGGCGTCTGTTCTGAAGAGCGGACGCCCTTCCCTATATCTTAAAAAAGTAAAGGAGAACTGAACTATGCTGAAGATCACTGCCATCGGTAACCTGACCAACGACGTGGAGCTGAAGGTAAACGAGACCACCGGAAAGCCCTACGCCATCCTGCGTATCGCCTCGGACCGCCGCTACCGGGACCGGGATGGCAACCGGCTCACGGACTTTATCTCCATCAAGGTGCGCGGTCCTCTGGCGGAGCGCTGTGCGGAGTTCGCCTGGAAGGGCTGCAAGCTGGCCGCGGTGGGCGACTTTGAGACCATCAGCTTCGCGGATGACCCCGACCGCCAGCCCGGCTTCCTGATCAAAGCCACCGAGGTGGAATTTCTCTCCCCCAGACGGGTGGAGGAAGCCGCCATGGCCGCCGGGGAGCCGGACGACGCTGATGCCGCCTAATGAAGAACACCGGGATCATTTACAGCAGCACGGAGCGCACGCCCATCATGCTGCCGGAGCTGGCCGGGCTGCTCCCGCCTTTGAGCGAGGAGCAGCTCGGCGCACTGGAGACGGACCTCCTGAAAAATGGGTGCTATACCTCCATCATCGTCAATGAAGATCTGGTCGTCATTGACGGGCATAACCGAAAATCCCTGTGCGACAAGCACGGCCTGCCCTATCAAATGCTTGTATTCGCCTTTGACGATCTGCTGGAGGCCAAGCAGTGGGCGCTGGATACCCAGAAGGGCCGCCGCAACCTGGACAAGTGGGAGTTGGGCAAGATCGCCCTGAAACTCAAGCCTGAGATCGAAGCCAAGGCCAAGGCCAATATGTCTGCCGGAGGGCAGGCATACCACCCATCCGAGGAAGGTTCGGCAACATTGCCGAACCTTCCTCCTGTTGATACCCGCAAAGAACTGGCGGACTCCGTTGGCCTGGGTGAGCGCACCATGGGCAAGGTGATGCAGATCGACGAGCACGCCCCCGCAGCGGTCAAAGAGGCGCTGGACAAGAAGGAGCTGTCCATCCACCAGGGCTACCAGATCACCAAGCAAGTGGAGAACCTGCCGGAGGAGCAGCGGGAGCAGGCGGCCCTGGAGGCGGTGGAGCTGGCCAAGGCGAAAAAGGAGATCCAGGAAAAGGACGCGGAGATTGACCGCGAGGGGAAGATCGCCGGGGTCTTCTGCAAGGCGTATGAAAAGGCGGTGCTGCTGGACCCCACAGAGGAAAATGTCCAGATCTGGGCTAAATGCACCCGCATGACCAGGGACGAGATGGAAGATACGGTGAAAGAATCCCGTGAATTGGCGGAGGTGTTTCGGACCATTGCCGACCTCATGGAGCGCTTCCTGCCGGATAGGGGGACGCTATGACGGAAATGAGTGTCCGCCAGTGGCAGGAGCGGTTTCGTGCCGGGGATTTTTCCTCAAAGGATCGTGCTGTTCAATGTGAGGCCGGGTGGTATGACTGGTTCTGTCAGGATGACGCCCTGGCCGGACGGCTCCAGAAATTGAGCAAGGTGGTTATGGGGATCACCGACCCCTATATCCTGGACCACTACTATGTCTGGTTCAAGAACAACTGCCCGCTGTCCGGCCCGCTCTATGATGACATACGGTTTGAACCGCTGCATGGCGACCGCAGCGGGAAGTATTTTGTGGTCATCCGGGACAGTCCCCATGAGGCCCATAAGTGGACGCTTTACACAGAGCGCCATGGATTTGAGCAGCCGGAATTCACCTGTGGAAACGTGCGGGATATGCTCCGCCATATCAATTCCATGGCCCCAGAGTCCTGGCGTGGTAATCCGCCGCCCGAAAAAGCGATGCATCCTCCTCAAAAGAAGCGAAAGGAGGCAGAGCGATGAACCGGGAAAACACGGGCGCCAAGCCGACTGCTCCGCCCAGACTGCCGCCAGAGGCGGAGCAGGAGATCCTGGAGGCGTTGTTCGAGGGAATGGAGATCCATTCCAGCGAGATCGCCGCGATCCTGAAAAAGCATGGCGTGTGCGGGGATGTGGAGGCCCTCCAAGACAGCTACCGCAAGCGCCTGGGCCAGCGGCTCATGGCCAGTCTCCGAGACGAGGGCGGCAAGCGTGAAGTGCTGGCCAACGGAAAAGGCAGCTATGTAGTGCTGGAGGGCTGCGGCGACAGGCGGCAGCTCAAGCAGATCCGCCGCCGTATCCAGAACCAGATGAAAGGACTGGATCTCTCGGCGCGGAAAGTGTCCGGCAGGCTGACGGTTCTGGAACGGCTGGCCCGCAAGTGGAGAAGGGCTGGTTGAGATGGATGCCAAGACATTCTATGAGCAGATCGCTCCAAAACTGGACCCAGGTGGCTTCAAGCTGTACTTCACGGCCAAGAGGATGACTGGCTTTGATCTATATGGGCAGTTCCCTTATGAGGATGCCCGCGGGATGTTCGAAATGATGAACGGCCACCAGCTCATGCGCTATCTGCTGGCGGATCAGTTCCATGCGGTTCGGTGGGAGATCGTGCCTGGAACCTGCTATGAACGGGCTGTCCTTCTCCCCCTCGACCGCACCACGCCGGCATATCGGGCATTCGAGCAGAAGCTGTACACAGCGGTCCTGCACGACTACCATCTGAATCCTCAGAAACAACATGATCGGAAGGAGCACAGTACCAGATGAAAGATGTAATTGTGATCGGCGTGGATCATGGCTACGCAGCCATGAAAACTGTACACTTTTCGTTCCCCACTGGATTGGTAGAGTACGAACATGAGCCGTACACCCAGAAAGACGTACTGGAGTACAACGGCAGATATTATGTGGTGGGCAGCGGCCGCCAGCCGCTTCAGAGGGATAAGACCCAGACGGAGGACTACTATCTGCTCACCCTGGCAGCCATCGCCAAGGAACTGGAGCATCGGGGTGCGGAGCACACCGCCAGCGTCCACCTGGCCGCGGGCCTGCCCCTGACCAGCTTTGGCCGGGACAAGAAGTCCTTCCGTTCATACCTGTATCGGGATGGAAGCGCTATCCCTTTTCGCTACGAGGGGCAGGACTACACCGTCACCATCCAGGAGGTGTCCCTGTTTCCCCAGGGCTATGCCGCCGTACTGACCCAGACGGAACTGCTGGACGAGCCGTCCGTCATTGTGGCGGACATTGGCGGCTGGACGGTGGATCTGATGCGGCTGGATAACCGCATCCCCAACGCCGCTTCCTGCCGGAGCCTGGAACTTGGCATGATCCGCTGCATTGATGAGATCAGCGAACAGGTGCGCCGGTTGTTCGGGCTGTCCATGACGACCGCTCAGATCGAAAGCGCCCTGCGGGGCAGTTCCGGCGGGATGGACGAGCGGATCAGAGCGGTCATCCACACCCAGGCGGGCAAGTACGCCCGAAACCTGCTCTCGGCAGTCACAGAGAGCGGCCTGGACATCCGAGCCATGCCCGCCATTTTCCTGGGCGGCGGAGCGGCGCTCTTAAAACGCCACCTTTCGGCCACAGACGGCCTGTGCCGCCCGCTTATCCTGGACGACGTATCCCTGAACGCCAAAGGGTATGAGCGCCTTGTGGGGCAGATGTCGCGGGGTGTCGGCCATGGCGGATAAGCGGCGGCTCAACCTTTCTTTTTCTCTGACATCGCCCCAGCAGCGGGAAGCTTGGCGCATCCTGAGTTCCATCCCAGTGGGGCAGCGGACAGACACCGTGTGCAGGATGGTCTGTAAGGCCCATGAACAGGACGCCCTGCTGTCCGCCATCCGGGGGCTGATCCGGGAAGAACTGCGCCATTTGGATCTGACAACAGAAAAAAGCCGGCAGGCACAGGCCGGGGACATGGATGAGAATGTCCTCGGCTTTCTTCTTGCCCTGCAGCAGGAAGGAGATGAGATCACCTGATACGCTATTTTGATATGTTCGCCGGGATCGGCGGCTTCCGGGCCGGACTGGACCGAGCTGGAGGTTTCCAGTGCGTCGGCCATTGCGAGATCGACAAGTACGCCGACGCCAGCTACCGCGCCATCCACGACATCCGAGAGGAGGAACGATACTATCCCGACGCCAGAAAAATCGACCCAAACGACCTGCCCGGCTTCGACCTCCTGTGCGGGGGATTCCCCTGCCAGGCATTTTCAAATGCTGGCCGAAGAAAGGGATTTGAAGATGCCAGAGGCACTCTCTTCTTTGAGATTGCCCGCCTGGCTCAAGCCAGACGACCTGCGTATCTTCTGCTTGAGAACGTTCCAGGACTGCTTACGCATGACCAGGGCCGGACGTTTTCTGCCATCCTCGCCACGCTTAATGACCTGGGGTACCGCGTGGAATGGATGGTGCTTAACAGCGCGGATTTCCGTGTCCCCCAGGTCCGAAAGCGGGTGTTCATTGTCGGATATCTTGATCCCCGATGCGCCGGAAAAATACTTCCTGTCTTCGGAACAGACGGAAAAGCTCTTATACAAGTCCTCGGCGGGCCGCAGGGATCGAGAGTCTATGACCCCAGAGGGACCGCCTGTACACAGACTGCCGGAGGTGGAGGAAAAGGAGTAAAGACCGGGCTGTATCTGATGGAGCCGGACACAGCACGATCCTGTTTTGTGGATCTGTGTATCGGCAGGCCGACACCGACCGAGAACGCCAGGTGCCTTACCGCACGATACAGCCAAACTACACTCTGCAACCACCGCGGAGAACGCTCTGGGGTCCTGCTGATCAAAGAGGCAACCAAACGCGGCTACAAGGAAGCAGCGATAGGTGATACTGTCGATCTGGGGTATGCGGGCAGCAACACACGCCGTGGGCGTGTGGGCCACGATATCGCACACACCCTGGAGACCAGCTGCATCCAGGGAATCGTGGAGCGCGGCGGGCGCATCCGCCGCCTGATGCCCCGTGAAAGCCTTCGGCTCCAGGGATTTGCGGAAGAGCAGATCGACAAGATCCTGGCATTCACCTCAGATGCCCAGGCCTATAAGCAGGCCGGAAACAGTGTCACCGTTACGGTGATCGAAGCCATTGGCCGCCGTATCCTGGCGGTGGATGAAGAACCGCGGAAGATGGGTGATGCGGCATGACCGGCCTGAAAGACCAGTGCTTCGGCGTAGAAGTGGAGATGACCGGTATCACCCGTAAGCAGGCCGCTCAAGCGCTGGCGGACTACTTTGGGACCATACCGAAAGCCAAAGGCGGCGTCTATGATACCTGGAAAGTGAAGGACCCCACGGGCAAGGAGTGGAAGCTGGTCAGCGACGCCAGCATTATTGGGGAGCAGTGGACCGGAACAGAGTATCTGGAAAATGACATCAAAGATTTTCGTGTGGAGCTGGTCACCCCCAAGCTGACCTATCCAGAACTCCCCAAACTCCAGGAGTGTATGCGGCGCCTAAAGCAGATCGGCGCCAAGGTCAATGACTCCTGTGGTATCCACGTTCATGTAGACGCCGCCAACCACAACCGGCAGAGTCTGAAGAACCTCATCAGCATCATGTACTCCAAAGAGGATCTTCTGTTTAAAGCCTTGCAGGTAAATGAGGTGCGGGCCATCCGTTTTTGTAAAAAGGTACGAGAACCTATGTTGCGGAAGGCCAGGGCCCTATCTGCAGAGGAGACACCAGATCTGACTCAGTTGGAGCGGATCTGGTATGAGGGAGATGTTCACAAAACGGATCATTACAATTGGACACGTTATTACGCGCTTAACCTCCATTCGGTTTTTTACCGGGGTACGGTGGAGTGGCGGTGCTTCAACTCCACCCTGAACCCCAATCTGGCCACCGCCTATGTGAACCTCTGTCTCGCCATGTCCGCCCAGGCCATCGCCCAGCGCAGCACCATCATGCGCAAGACCCGCAGCGATAATGAGCTGTTTACCTTCCGGGTGTGGCTGGTGCGCCTGGGCCTCAATGGCGATGAGTTCAGGGAGACCCGCGATCTGCTGTTGGCGCATCTGGATGGAGATCGGGCCTGGCGCTTCGACAAGGACAGCTATGAAGTCAATCGAAACAAGAAGAAAAAACACCGTGAGGCGGAGAGGTGACCATGAAGATACGAATTGATGACACTATTTATGAGGGGACTGGGGCGGAGATCCTGGAACAGCTCCGGCTGGCCGCCTTTGACCCCACTGAGTTCCCGGACACGGAGAGCTATCTCTGGCAGCTCCGCAGCAACTTCATCCGCATGACGGACCGGGACTGTGTCCTGCCGGAGCACGGTCTGGAGGAGCAGGCACGGGTACTGTTTGGGGAACTGGCGAAAATTGGTGCGCTGGAGGTGCTGGAAAATGGCTGAGGGAAAGCTGTACTTCGCCTATGGGAGCAATATCAACCTGGATCAGATGGCCCAGCGCTGCCCAGACGCCCAGGTGGTGGGACCAGTCACATTGGAGAATTATGAACTTCTGTTCCGCGGCAATTTGCGGGGCGCCGGAGTGGCCACCATCGCTCCCAGGGAGGGGAGCACAGTACACGGCCTGCTGTGGAACATCACGCCAGAGTGTGAGCGCTCCCTGGATTATTATGAGGGTTACCCTCACCTGTATGGGAAGGAGCCGGTAACGGTTCATGGACATGATGGGCAGGAGCACACGGTTATGGCCTATGTGATGACGGAGCTGTGCAAGGAACCATCCATTCCCTCCTTTGATTATTACAACGGCATCCTGGAGGGCTACCGGCAGAACGGCCTGCCCACACAGCCACTCAAGCAGGCATGGGAGCACTGCGTGGAGGAGGTTCCCCGGGAGACAGAGCGGATCAACCGCAGCGCCTGCGGCCAGCTCTCGCCCAGACGGAAGAAAGACCGTGGGCGATAAACTTAAAATCAGTCAGGAGGCAGAACCTATGCCAAACAAAAGCATTTCCCTGTCTGGGGAAGTACATATCAGCACAGAACAGGTTTATACCACCGTGGACGCACTGGAGGCGCTGAAGGCCATTGGTCTGGCCTATGGCCTCTACAGCCGCGCGGAAGAACTCCGCGGGCAGCGTGTCCACCTGACAGGTGACGAGGGACATACTGCTCTGGTGGTGCAGGAGGATTTCAGTTGTCACGGGAGTCCATGCTGGGAGACAGTTCGGACTTTGACCGAGGACCCGGCAGAGATCCAGCAGTACATGGCCTTTCGGGATGTGCTTCGTATCGTCCAGCAGCGGGATCGGGAGGAACGGCTGCCCGCGAAACAGCGGACAGGCGACAGCTTCCCTGAGCATCCACCCAGGCAAGGCGGAAGATCCCGTGAGCGATGAACCGCACCAGTTCTTGACCAGCGGTGAGCTTGATGTCAACGATTTGTTTACGACCAAATTACAGAAGGGAGCCTGTGCGGCCCATCTGCGCGGAGTGTTTACCAATACGGGCGAAGTCAAAACCACCCTGTTAAAGAAGAATGAGAAACTGGCCTCCCCAGCGTTCCAGGCAGAATTGAGCACCTTACTGGGAGCCCTTCGGGGAGACAACGGACCGCTGCGGGACCTCCCCTCTATGCAGGCATATTGCAGCGCGCATCCCCAGGCGCTCATGCGCGGCAGACAAACCTTTTACGCATTCCGAATCGACGCTGGCCAATACCGATATTATCTACGATTTTTCCCACAGCGGGAACTCCATAAATTTTTTATCTTTTGCTACCAGACAGACCGGCTGCGGGAAGATCTCCCCGCGCCGGATTTTCATTCCCTGTACAGGAAAAGAAACCATAAAAAGAAAGCGGAAAGAGGTGAAAGATCATGAAGGTTTTGATTGTGGAGCCCATGAAACCCTGCTATGTGCGGGAGGTCAGCGGGCTGAAAGATATGCAGGAGGTCGTGGGCGGAGATATTGAAGCCACATACCCATTTGAGGATCTGGTCGCCGTTGTATTCAATGCCAACGGAAAGGGGCTCGGCCTGCCCTTCAACCGCCCTCTGATGGACAAATCCGGCCTGCCCTATGATATTGTCTGCGGGACGTTCTTCCTCGCCGGGCTGGGCGCAGAGGACTTTGTTTCCCTGACAGAAGAACAGATCCGGCGGTACAAGAAGCTATATGACAATGTCATGGTCATTACCGCGGTGAAGGAACCGCTTCAAGGCACAAAAACTGAACAAAAGAAGAAACGAGGGAACGCGCATGAAAGATAAGCATATTCTGAATTCAGAGTTAACTATGAGTTTACGACAAAGATTCGCCCCCAACAGGTAGCCTTAAGACGGCTCCAGCCTAACTAATAAAAAACTTTTTGCAAATACTTGTGGAGACTCTATATCCTACGAAAATGAAACTTTGTCTGGAACGGTCATTACTAAGGTAAATTATGTTGGCAAATATATTTTCACTGTACAATATATTTATTTTACACAAATTTTGCTATTTACCTCTTTACAAGCTTTGTTTGATATATTAAAATTATAGTTGGAAAGAGTAGAGCGATTATTTAGGAGGTAATAGAATGATATTGCTGGTTGTTGATACTCAAAATTTAATTATGAATAATGATTTATTTGAATTTCAGACTTTTGTATATCGTATTAAAACACTAATCAAAGAAGCACGCAATAATGATATAGAAGTTATTTATGTTAGACATGATGATGGGGTTGGAGAGAAATTAACTAAAGGTGCATTAGGCTATGAAATATACGAAGAATTTCAGCCAATGCCAAATGAGCGTATTTTTGATAAAAATGTAAACAGTGCTTTTAGAGATACGGGGTTGTTGGATTACCTACATGAAAAAGATGAAGATACAATTATTATTGTTGGGCTACAAACAGATTACTGCATAGATGCAACAGTGAAATGTGGTTTTGAGCATGGGCTTAAAATGATTGTTCCAGCAAATACAAACAGTACGCTTGATAATGCGCATATGACAGCGGAAAATTCTTATAGATATTATAATGAGTTCATGTGGAATGGAAGATACGCAGAATGTATTTCATTTGAAAAAACCCTTGAATTGATGAATAGATAAATTTCAGTTTGTCGAGTTGTTTCAAACCTTTCTAACCCCTTTTAGTTAAGAGACATCGTTTACAAAAACTCTATAGGAGTTTTGTAATCAGGTAATGGTTAATACCTCGTGGACGAATAAAAACCCTGTAGGAGTGATTGTTATGAAAAAAATTATCTCGCTTTTCATCGCACTTTGCATAGCTTTAAGCCTTTCTGTCCCAGTGTTTGCGGCAACTTCCGACTCTCCCATCACTATTAGTTCTGAAGATGTAATAACCCATTCTACTCCTATCCCAGCTCCCACAATAACACTGCGAAAGTCTGCCCCACAAGTTACTGCACTGGAGCTTTATGACTATGGGTGGATAGAAGGAACTGATCATTGGGGAGTAATTATTAAAGTTACTGGTTATGGAAACGATAACAGGAAAGCATTTTGGAACGATACGCAGCTTACCTCCAACGATAAAACATTGCATGGATATTGGCTTGGTCCAGATAATAAAACCGCTGTTGCTTTTGCATATCTCTATGATTGTGGCCCCATTACAGAGCCTGGCACATATACGTTCAAAACCACTTATGTTTCCACCAACTGGCCGTATACGGAAAAGTCCATTTCCCTTGACTTTACTTTTGAGGCTACCGACAACACATGATAAAAGATATTGTTACGTCTCTGCCGCTCACTCTTTCCTCTCCCCATATGACGAAAAACTCTACTCCAAGTTCTAAATCTTCTCATTCTTTTCATGTATACATGTTGAGTAAAGATTGTATCTATTCCGGTGGTGGCTACGGTGGTCAAAGTGTAAATGTTATGTACACCATTGATTCCACCGCGGAAGATCCAATTGTTAAGATTTTTGGAACATCTATGTCTGGTAGTTATGAAGAAGTCGTGCATATTAATGATATTGATCCGACAAATGCAACCTATCCTGAATTATGTGCTCTTCTTGCGCATCAACAGAGAATAGGAGCCTATACCTCTGGCGCAAATAAGCTTCTAATTCCAACTCCCTTAAATGTTGATCCTGGTGATTACTCCAAACGGATGGACTATATAAGTCTCATACGCGATAGTTTGAGTAATTCAAATTATGTCGATTTGACAAATTCTACTCAAAAGCTTCTTGACTTCTTTGAGAGGTATCTAAGTAAAAATTTAGAGAAGCCAGAAAAATTTTCTATACTTATGCAAGGTAATTATATTGAACGTTTCCGTATAGAAAAGTATTGATGAATCAAGGGGTGCCTTATAATAAGGCACCCCTTAGTTTTCATTCAATAATAAATTATTTTATCAAGAAGTTGTTTACAGGTCGTGTCAAGATTTTTTCGCACTTTAGTTTGCAAGCTCTGGCATGAATGGAGT
>ERZ791605.904-NODE-904-length-17390-cov-2.933833_pt1 | contig 17390 bp, 17 predicted proteins | sample MGYA00509965_ERZ791605 | MGnify/ENA primary metagenome ERZ791605 (study PRJEB30046, sample SAMN00791923) | human gut metagenome | study: EMG produced TPA metagenomics assembly of the A metagenome-wide association study of gut microbiota in type 2... | reverse complement strand
CGGTTGTTGGTGAAGTCCGCCCGGTGAACCGCGCAGTTCGCTACCTCATCCGGGCGCGGTGACTTGCCAAATTCATCGAAAGTCCTTATCTTAAAAAGCAAGAGGGACGGCAAGTGCGTCAACACCTACCGTCCCATTACGCGGGGTCTTTTTCGGGACTCCCCTAGAGGTAAAACAGAAGTTTTCCCACAGGACAGCCCCTAACAGTCTCAACCACTGTTAGGGGCGTTGCTTTGTCCGGTGGGCTGTCTCTAGCTCAGGAACTCGTCCATCAGCCAGTTAAACAGCCGGACAAGGGCAGCCCAAACAGCAGCCTTTGCCAGCACACGGATGAATCCGTACATGGTGGCATGGAACCTCCTTACAATCCCCCGCTGGTGACTGAATAAGGGAAGTCCCGGCGTGAAAACTACACGGGTTCGACTGGCATAGCAAGGCTACAAAAGATTGGCCCTTATTTTTGTTTATCCTACTATAATTATAGATATTTTATGTTGACATTCTAGTGTACCCGGAACTGGTTGCAGGTCGAAAAGGGCTTGCTGTACCTTGGGTTCAGAACTTTTGACGGATGGAGCGTCGTCACAGTATTTCCCCCTTGGAGGGAAGATTATGGCAACAATCCGTTATTCCATGCGTCAGAAAAAATGGATAGTGACGTGGAAAGTACGAGGTGTAACTTTTCATCACGAATGCGCATCTGAAGAGTCTGCGCTTTCGTTCTCCGAAATCCAGAGGACCATAGTCCTGTGACAATTGGTGAGTTCCTGCTAGGGAAATATAGTCCGAGAACTTTATACTGATGAAACTGGATAGTCTCAATCTGTGACTATCCCAGCTAAAAAACTGGAGGAGGGTGGTGACGCACCAACAAACTCAGAAGTTTTTCTTCCAATTCCTTAATACGCTGTTCTTGTGCCTCAACTGTTTTTTTCAAACGGGCGCAGTCCCCTTCTTCTGAGGCGTTCCGGGTCAAATATTGTTCCAGCTTGGCAACACGTTTTTCAAGTTCGGCAATGGGCGTCGCGGGATTGCAAGGTGGTGGATCGCCGCCCATCTCTGCCGTTCTGGTATTCTTGCTAAATGAAAAAAATCGCATTCTGCTCCTTTGCGCCAGTATCGCGGCGCGCCTATTGCTTGGCGGGTTGCGTACTCAGCCAGTCGGTCACAAGTTCAGGATGCGCCTGCATAAAACGGCGTGCCGTGGCTTCGGGCGTCTTGAGTCCGTTTTCCTGATTCCAGTTCATGTACGATTCGAGCTGGTTCGCGTCGGCGTAATGAAAACGCGATAAAAAGGCCCAAGCTTCAGGATGGTCTTTCTGCAAATTCTTGCGGGCCACGGTCTGGATGTTTTCTTCTTTGCCAAGGGAACCGCGCGGATCGTCGAGATAGTGCAGCTTCCATCGACCAAACATCCAATGCGGCGACCAGCCTGTGACGACAATCCATTCTTTGTTGCGGATGGCGGCCGCGAGGCTGGCCGTCATGGTGGCCCCGCTTCCTTCGGCCAGCGTCATTTTGTCCAGTTTATAGTCTTTGAGCAGTTTCTCGGTGAGCTTCATAATGCCCGCTCCGGGATCAATCCCGATGATCCGGTTTTGGAAGCGTTCACTGTTGGCTTCAATCTCTTCAATCGATTTCAAAGGAACATAATCGGGTACGGCCAGACCCAGACGAGCCCCGTCGGTAACTGTACCGAGCACATCGACTTTGTCCTTGAACTTGGCAAGGAAATCGCCGTGCGTCACGGGCAGCCAAGCCGTCACGGAAACATCGGCGTCGCCCGAGGCCAGTGCCCCCCACATGACGGCATTGCTGACCGGGACAGCCTCAACCGTATATCCGAACCTGTCTTCCAGTACAGCTTTCGCAAGGTATGTCGAGGCGGTGGCGCAATCCCATTCCACATAGACAATTTTCAGATGTTTTTTCTCAGCGGCGTGCCCCGGTATGGCTAAGAGACATGCCGACATCAAGCAGAGAGCGAAGAACAGTTTTTTCATGTGATTCTCCTGGAGAGACGTTTTTCCAGTGGTGGGGAACGTTAATTATCCCAACCTCCATGTCCGACACGCCTGGCAAGAGCTTGGAACAGCCTGTCCAGGGTGACGGCTACAATGACGATGCCGAGGCCGGCCGCAAAGCCGTTGCCGATCTGCATTCTTTGAATGGCTTTCCACACTTCGCTTCCCAGGCCCCCGGCGCCAATCATGGCGGCAATGACGGCCATGGACAGGGAAAGCATGATTGTCTGATTGATCCCCGCGATGATGGTTTTGATGGCTAGAGGTAGCTCCACCTTGCACAGCCGCTGCCAGCGCGTTGCGCCAAAGGCTTCCGAGCATTCGACCAGCGAAACCGGCGTCTGGCGGATGCCGAGACAGGTCAGGCGAATGGCGGGGGGAACGGAAAAAATGACTGTCGCGACCATCGCGCTGACTTTGCCGATGCCGAAAAAGGGTATGGCGGGGATGAGATAGACAAAGGCCGGCATGGTTTGCATGATGTCGAGCAGCGGCATGATGCAGATACGGACGGGTTTACATACTCCGGCCAGAATGCCGAGGCCGACGCCGATGAGCGAGGACAGCACCGTAGAGGCCAATACCAGTGCAAGCGTGACGATGGTGGGTGTCCAGAGGCCGATATTCCAAAGCAGAGCGAATCCGAGGCCGACGCCTAAGGGAAAAAGGAGACGGCGCGTCAGCAACCATGTGATGCCGCATAAAAGAGGAATGAACAGCCAAGGCGGGCAGGCCAACAGTCCGTGTTCAAAGATATCGAGCAGTGCGGAAACAACTTCGGCTCCGGCCCTAGTGAACGGAGCGCAGGTTTCCACCAGAAAATCAATGGCGGCATCAGCCAGTTCGGCGAGTGGCAGGCTTGGGATATTCATTCGGTTTTACCTCTTGTTTCCGTAAGGGCGCCAAGCAGCAACCCCCGCACGATGACTCCCTGTAGACGGCGGTTTTCGTTCACCACGGCCAGCGGATAGGGAAGGTTGGACATGATGCGAATGAGTTCGGAGACGGGGGTATCGGGAAGGACGGTAACGATATCTCGCTGCACGACGGGCTCCAGTTCCCTGCGCCCCAAGCTACTTAGCTGTTCCACATCCTCGGCGTTCACGATGCCCTCAAACTTCCGCTCCCGGTCAAGAACGAAAAGGTTGGTGATCGAATGGGTCCGCATAGCGCGCAGCGCCGCACGTGGTCCGTCGTGTCCAAGCACGGCCACCGCTTCGGAGCGCTTCATGATCCGTTCGGCCGTCAACACATGGGTGACATCCGCTGAGGAAACGAAGCGGGCCACATAGTCGTCGGCCGGTGAGGTGAGGATGTCTTCGGGAGCTCCTGTCTGGACGACGCGGCCAGCGCGCAGGATAACGATGCGGTCGCCAAGCTTGAGAGCTTCGTCGAGGTCATGCGTGATGAAAACGATGGTTTTGCGCAGTTCGCTTTGCAGGCCGAGCAACGCATCCTGCATATCGCGGCGGATCAGCGGATCAAGCGCGCTGAACGCTTCATCCATGAGCAGCACAGGCGGATCGATGGCCAATGCCCTTGCGAGGCCGACTCGTTGCCGCATACCGCCGGACAGTTGGTGCGGGAAGGAGTTCTCCCAGCCGCCCAAGCCTACCAGGGCAAGGGCCTCCATTCCCTTTTTATGGCGGACCGCTTTGGCCACGCCCATAATTTCGAGGCCGAACACCGTATTTTCCAAAACGGATCGGTGGGGAAGCAAGGCAAAGTCCTGAAAGACCATGCCGAAGTTTTTTTGCCGTAATTCGCGCAGCTCGCGCGTGGAAAGTGCGGTGATGTCCGTGCCGTCCACATGGATGCTTCCGGCGGTGGGGTCTATGAGCCTGTTAAGGCAGCGGACGAATGTTGATTTTCCGCTTCCTGACAAGCCCATGACGACAAGAATTTCGCCCTGTTGGACATCGAGAGAAACGTCAAAGAGGGCAACCGCGTTGCCCGTGTCGTTCAAAATCTCCTTACGCGGTTTGCCTTCTTTGTATTGTTTGAGTGCGTGTTTTGCGCCGAAACCAAAAACTTTCGATAGGTTTTTGACCGAAATTTTCGCCATACTCCCTCACAGAGCGGGATCGTGTGCCCGCTGCTTGGGAAAGTCCGGGCAAGCTCGGCAGCATATGGGAGAACGCCTATTCTTTGCCACATCAATGCGGAATATAAAGAAAAGGGCACACACTCGCCCGCGTCGGCGCTGCCGACGATATACGGCTCCCGGGGATAGCCCCGACTTTCCAAAAATGATTTGCCAAAATTGGCGTAATACGGCACGAGACAAAGCACGTCATAGCAAAATCTGCAAAGAATTTTGTGTGCGAAAACGACTTAAATCATGCCATTATAATTTTATGTTATATGTAACAAAAGTCATTGTCAATAATTTTTTATTTTATATGCAAATACTATGTACTGCACTATTGTTAAAAACGACACTAAATACAATATTGATTCAAAATATAATTTTATTTATGTAAAAATATTTATTTACAATGTAATAAATAAATGTTTTGGACTTTATTACCATACTACATAATGCAGAAACAATGCATAAAAAAGGCATAGCCAAGCACCATATTCCTCACTTCCAAAATTTCCTACTTGTCGGTTTTTTGTCCCGCAGTGGAGCGGCGAGGGGGAAAAATGGGGAGCCTGCCGGGGCTAGAAGTCATCTCATAATCAAAATATGGCACGAACATAAAGTACCTCTAGACTTTTTCATGCGCATCCAGCACGAAGTGGTAATGGACATCACCAATGAGCAATGGGAGCACCGCGCGCCCCTTCTTCCAGCCCCCCAAGGGGCCGAGAGGGCAAGGCAGGCCGGTACTCAATGAGCCTCGTGCCATCCTGAATGGAATTCTTTGGATTTACCAATGAGCTTCCAGAACGTTTGATCGGCGACAAGGCCTACGACAGTGATGCCCTTGATGCCAGACTGGAATAAGCTTGGGGCATCGAAATGCTCGCCCCGAATCGAAAGAAACGGGCCAAGACGCAAGATGGTCGTCTCTTGCAGCGGTACCGTCGCCGCTGGAAAGTCGAGCGGCTGTTCGCTTGGCTGTAAAACTTTCATCGCTTTGTTGTAACATGTAAATTTCATCCAGAAAATTTTATATCAATATGGCGCAACTGGGATGTATTATGATCTAGCTCAGGTTGATTATGAGATGACTTCTAGTATCTGTGAAAAGCACCGACGGAATCCCTGTCGGAACTGTGATTACATGGCCGTCAAACACATGGCCGTCAGAAGCCAATAAGTGGCTGGAATGCAATGGACAAAGTATAAACAACACAGTCTATCCGGAACTGGTCGGGGTTGTCGGCAGCCGAGTGCCCGATTACCGGGGACGTTTTCTACGCGGCCTCCAGTCCGGGTATAGCGTCGGACAGACCGTGGCCAACTCTCTCAAGAGCCACAACCATACGCAGCCGACGCACACGCACAGTTTCAGCGGGCAGCTCGTCAGCACGGCCCTGAGCGGCACGGCGGCGGGGCAATCCTTCTCTTCTGCGGCAAATCTCGGAGTCAGTGGATGGGCTGCCGGACAATCCATCACGAGCGGAGGAGCGGGTGGGCAAACATATCAGACAGTGCAAGGCTCTGGGGGGACATGGATTTCCATCAGTCAAACTGGAAATGATTCAGGAATCGCTGGAGGCAGAGTTTCTATTACGCGAACGACTGAAGAAGCACTAAAAGGTACTAGTCCTTTTGGCGATAGAAATACTTTGGTTGCTCCCGGTGTCTATGAATCCAGATCCGGAGGGGGTGTTGCAGGGTTCACTGTAGGTGCTTCTTCCACAGTAGCCGCAACGACTTCAGGAGGTTCGATCTGGGGCAGCACAGGCGGCGGAAGCATTTCCGGTACGGCCAGTGGCACAGTAAGCGGAACGACCAATGCCAGCAGCGTTTCTGGGGCACTTCGAAATGGAAGTGTAAGCGGAAGTATCGGTGCAGGTGGGGGAACCCCTACCGATTATACGGGAGGAGCAGAGACAGCTCCTGATCACATCTATGTGCGCTGTCTTATTCGCGCAAAACCATAAATACATATTTATATAATTACATATTTATATAAGATAAGGTAACGCCAAAGTAAATTCTTCCCTGGCGTTGCCTTATTTTATTATCCACCTGTATTTCAAAGTTATCTTGCTCTGATAAGATACCGAACAGCACGGTTCACCGGGCGGACTTCACCGACCACAGGAGTAACACGCGACACATCAAAACTGTAGCGTATCTGGTTATAGTCATCGCCTTCTTGTACACCTGCATTCCCGGCAGGCCAAAACGCTCCACTTGATCCCCCTTGGTTATCGTGTCCAGACCAATCACCGCCTACAAAGGTTCCCCAAATCGTCCTGATTCCATCTCCCTGAAGCTGGCCAAGTGCCGCGCTGGAATGCGTCACGGTGCCGTAATGTGTACTCGTCTGTGAACCTTGGCCGCGCAGGAATATCCCCCGGTAATCGGGTACCCGGCTGCCGATAACCCCGACCAGTTCCGGATATACTGCGCTGGATATGGATTGCCCGTTACATTCCAGCCAGTTATCTCTGTCAGAAGGCCATGAGTTGGAAGGCCAAGTAATCACCGTTCCAACGGGGATCGAAGCCCCCACGCTTTTGACAGAAATTGTTGTAGGATTAAAGCTGGTTCCATCAGCAGCCACCCCTGGCAAGACCAGCCCAAAACACAAAAGAAAGAGCAAGAGCAGTCTTTTCATGACGTTCTCCCTAGTTGCCTGCATGTTGCCGGAAGAGCGAGTGCATGGCAGTCACAGTCTCTTCGATGAAGCCCATCTTCAGGAGGAAGTCCGTGTCGGGATCGGCGTCTTCTCCTTTCTGTCTACGGATGCGCGGTGTCTTCAGGCCGCTGAAGCTAAAATCCGCGTTCAAAGTAAAAATGGACACCAGTTCATCTTCCGGCATTGAGGAAAGCCTGATTTTGAGGCTGGTAAGCAAGAGCCCGGATTCCAGTCCGGCTCTCGCGCTGTCCGGCGCATCTGTTACTGAGACTGAAGGCCCATCCGTCCGGGAAAGCGTAGCCTTTCCCTGTTCAGCTATGGAGTAGGTCTTTTCATCGAGGGAAAGCGTCATGCTTTCCGCGTAAATGTCCTTCATGAGGTCTTCCAAGGGATGATCCGAGCCGCCAGTAGTCCCGGAGAGCGCAATCGGGTACAGGCGTTCCAGTTCTCCGCCAAAGGCCGATTCCATGCATTTTTCAAAAAGTTCAAGCACCGACTTAGAGGTGCTGGCGACATAGACAAGACCAGTGGACATATTCACTGCCACACCATACATGGAAGGCCGGGGCTCCGTTTTGGAAAGCAGCATGTTCTTGCAATGCTCCCGGATTTCTCCTTTCCTTCCCTTGCTGAGGGCTTTCTTCCCTTGGGTTTGCAAGTTCTCGATTTCCTCACGGACCTTTGCGGCCACATGTTTTTTCAGAATGGCGGGAGCGATGCGCCTTACGTCCACCCTGAAGCCAAAAGCCATATAATGCCCTTTTTCCGGTATGGAGTTGATCCATTCCGTATCGAACATGTCATCACAATTGACGAATCCGCATGCCTTTTCTTCCGGCACGTCGTCGATGGAGCGGAAGGCGAATTGCTTGAGTTTTTCAGTGGTAATATGGGCAAGGATGGAAGATTCAGCACGGTAGACGGTCAAGGGAATGGAAGATTTTATAAGAGTCATAATACTCTCCTAATCATGAATTTATCTGGATTTGTTTTTCTTCTTTTTTGAGCTCTAAATAGAAATAGAAAGCACAAGCAATCATCAACGCTGATATTCCTATGGCAACTAGGGATAGCAACATAAAAGATAAATATATAGCTATAGTATAAGGTTCATATGCTTGTAGTCCATTAAATTTTAAGAATAAAAAATTACAAACAGATATTGATAGACCTTGAAAAACAGAAAAAATAACAAGACTCCTATAGGCTGTTTTAAGTATGGATTTCTTGTCTTCTTTAAAAAGCAATTTGAAAAAAGAAATCATTTTGGCCTCCTATTAAAATCAGGTTTTCCATCCTTTCCCCAAAAGCTCGTTTTACAGTTTGGATAGCCGGAGCAGGAAAAGACTTCATAGGGTTTCCCCGCCTTGCTGGTGCCCTGTCTGTAGAGCAGCGGCTTGCCGCAATCGGGGCAGGTAAACTCCGTCACCACTCGCGGAGACTTTTCTTTGGGCTGGCCGGGGGTGCCGTTGTCATCGGGCAGAAAGACATTGTTACCGTCTGGATGCCCTTGTTTATTGTAGCAAGCCCAATATGTCCCTCTATCGTTTTTCCCTGAGTAAAGGGGGCGACCGCAGACGGGGCATGGATACTCCGAGGGTATGGCCCTTTCTCGCGGTTTTCCGGGTTTACCGTCCTCATCCGGCAAAAACGTCCTGCAATCGGCATCGGAGCAGCTCCAGAAAAATTCTCCGGCGTTTTTCCCTTCGCGCCGGCGCAACGCCTTGCCACACTTTGGGCAGGGGAAGGCACCGGGCTGAAGTGCGGCAGGGGTGGAGAGGACGGGGGCCAAAAGCAAAGGAAGAGCTGCATACTGTTCACGCATGAAGTCTTCCAGAGAGGTTTCCCCACGGGTTATGGCTTCAAGGCGTTGTTCCCATTGGGCCGTAGTGACCGGATCGCGGAGCGTGTCCGGGGTCATGTCGATGAGGGACTGGCCGAGCGGCGTGGACACAAGAGATTTACCGCTGGCTGCGATGAACCCACGGCCCTTGAGGGTTTCAAGGATACTCGCCCGTGTCGCTTCCGTCCCGATGCCTTCATTTTCCTTTAAAACGGCCTTGGCCTTGGCGTCGGAAACGAAACGGTGGACGTTGGCCATCGCCTCGATCAGTGAACCTTCAGAAAACCTGGAAGGCGGCGTGGTCTTCTTTTTGAGGGCGTCCACGTCGGCGCAGAGTACGGCGTCATTGTTGCCGACGGACGGCAGCGACTGTTCTGCCTCTTTCTTTTTGGCGTCCTCATCGTCCTCTTCTGCCGCGAAACCGGTCCAGCCCGGCTCGATGATCATCCGGCCACGGGCTTCCCATGCCGTTTCCACGATGGTGGCCAGAATCTTCTGGGCCTCGTAGAGCATGGGGGGATAGAACTGGAGAAAGTACTGGACGGCGATCATCAGGTACAGCTCCTTTTCCTGTGCCGTGAGGCTCCGAGGCTCTTCCCCGGTAGGGATAATCGCGTTGTGGGCCGTGATCTTCTTCGTATCCCAGACGGGGCCTCTCAATGCGGAATCGGCCTTAGCGGTTACGGCCTCAAGGCCGAAAAGGGCGGTAATGATCCGGGCGGTGTCACCGAACTGCTCTTCGGGCAGATAGCGGCAGTCGGTACGCGGATACGTCGTCAGCTTCTTTTCATAGAGCGACTGCGCGGTATCCAGAACCTGTTGCGCGGTCATGCCGAGCTTGGAGGACGCGGCCTTCTGAAGCGAGGAAAGGCAATGTGGCAGGGGGGACTGGCTTTTTCTTCTTTTCGCGTGTGACGGAGGTGATGATGCCGTTTTTGCCGCACACAGCATCCATGATGCCTTGGGCGGTGGCTCCATCGACGAGACGGCCTTCGCTGTCTAGCCCGGGTTGGGTTTCCGAAGGCTTGAAGATGGCTGAGAACGTCCCCACATCGTGCTGGAGCGTTGCCTGAAGGACGAGATAATCAATGGGGGTAAAGGCCGCGATTTCCCGATCCCGGTTGACGACAAGGGCAAGGGTGGGCGTCTGGACGCGTCCCATCGACAGCACGCCATCCCGTCCCGATTCCCTGCCCCGGAGCGTCATGGCGCGAGTGGCGTTCATGCCTATGAGCCAGTCGGCCTGTGAGCGGGCGCGGGCGGAATCTCTGAGGTTGGCGTAATCCCGGTTGTCCTTCAGCGTTGCCAGAGCTTTTTGGAGCGAGCGGGAGTCCATGGATGCAAGCCAAATTCGCTGAACCGGGCCGGTGTAGCGGAAGTGTTCGAGCACCTCGTTAACGAGCAGTTGCCCCTCGCGATCCGGGTCTCCGGCGTTGACAACCGTTGCCACTTCACTAAGTAGATGATTGATGATCTGGAGTTGTGTGAGAGCGTCTTTCTTGGGCTTGAGCCGCCACTCACGGGGAATCATGGGCAGGGAGCTTCTGCGCCACGGCTTCCATGCTTCATCATAATCATCGGGATCATACTGTTCCAGCAAATGCCCGAAGCACCAGGTCACGATGTCGTTCCCACAGATCATATACCCCTGACAAGTCTGCGTGACGCCAAGTTCAACGGCAATGGCTTTGCCGAGTGACGGTTTTTCGGCAATGAAGAGACGTTGGATCATGGACTCCTCTCAATTCAAAAGGTTGCGATAGGTTCCGAAGCGGCGTTTGAAGGGATTCAGCAGGGCCGGGAGCAGGCCTTCTTCCAGTTCTTCGGCCTGAAAGTCGGCGTTGAAGCCCTTCCTGTGGTGATTTTCAATGCGCAGGGTGTTCCTATAGAAAGACATGCTCCATTCTTTGGCGTCGTCATTGCGGGTGACTTCCTGTGAGTTGGGGAACGCCGCGCACCATGTGGGAAGAAGTTTTTTGAGCCTGTAAAAGAGGTTCGTCATGCGGGCGTCCGTTTGGACCTCTGTGAGATGAACGCCGTGCAGAAATGGAGAGGGTTGCGAATAGAGGAAGAACTTTGCGATGCAGGCGCGGTGGCATCCGTCTTCCGCGACGTAGCCTTTGCCGTCATGAAAGCAGAAACTCATGAAGGGGGCACGGAATTGTTCGAGGTTCAGGTAGTACTCAGGATTCACCGTAAACAGCCTGATGTTTTTCCGCATCTTTTCGCCCTTATCGAGGAGTTCCCTCCATGTCATGCCGGGATAGTTGGGATTGACTGTCCCACAGATCAGGCCGGTGTTTACCGAAGCTGACCAGCAACGGCTTATTGAGCGGATGAAGGGTGCCGGACGTAGCGATTCGATACAGCTATCGGCAAAGGCGGGTACTGTATCAAAAAGTTCTTTGATTTGTTCGTCAGTCATGACCGTCCCTTGTGGCTACTCATCAATCCAGTGGCCACCGTTGAGCGGTTCGCCAACGTAGTTGACGCCGACCTTCCATGTGTATTCGTGCCCTGCGTATGTCCGGCAGTATGAGGGGAGCCCATCGTCAATGATCCAGACCCATTTGGTGCGGCAGCGCGGGGTATTCTCACGGTCTTCTCGGCTCATGCGCCGCCAGATGTCGTCTGGAATGCACTCTTCGACAGGAACTTGCTTTCTGAGCTGACGGTTCAAGAGATCTGCTGTGCAGCGTCCAGCGCCGTTGAGAATCGCTTCAACGAGCGTCGGCATTGACGGGTCTTCGCCCACCGTGGGGCACTGGTTCAAAAAGTTCCGGCGGGACTTCACGGTGTCTTTCCATTTTTTGTGTGATATGCCGAAGTATCGGCTCAGGGACGGGCCGCACTCGCCGGGACGTGTCCCGGATGAGAGGCAGAGGATCGCTTCACAGGCCAGTTTCGTGTCGCCGCTCAACTCCTGATTATCCGCCTGTGCCGCGAAGGGAAAAAGAAACAACACCAGAAGAGTAAGAAATTTCATGCTATTCCTCAGTCTTTTTTGAGCATGTCCGCGATTTTCCCGCCCGCAGTATTGGAAACAGCCTCAGAAGCCTTGTTCTTTATTCCCTGTTTCATCATTGCTCCTCCCATTTGAGCCATCCGGCCTAAAACTGCGGTCGCGGACGGCGGTTTTACAAAGCCGCTTTCTGGCGGGAGCCCCGCCTCCTTCCTGTGCTCTTGCATCTTGGATGCAATATCGGCTTGTTCTCCCATCATTTCGTTTTTGACGGCTTGGAAGCCAGTAGCAAGGCCCGCGCCGCCTTTGACCGCTCCAGCAATGATGGAGGCGGATTTGGCAATAGAAGTCACAGCCATGCCCATTGCAGCAGCCGCAGTGCCAATGGCGGCACCGGCTCCGAAGGCTCCGATGCCTGTAGAGCCAACGCTGGCACCGTTGATGATTCCAGCTACCAGTGCGGGGAGCTTGTCCACCAGCATGAACAAGGTTATGCTGGTAACAAGAAGTACGCCCATTTCTGAACCGAGGATTTCTCCTCCATTACTCATTTGGGTAACGCCCTCTTGGATGATGCTTTGGCCTATACCGATGAGAAGAGTCATTGTCATGAGTGAGGCACCAATGCCGAGAACCGTTTTGAAATAGTTCACGGCCATATCTTTGGTCCAGTAGCTTCCCCCAAAACCCAGAAATATCACTCCTGCATAGGCCAGTACCCATGCAGAACAAAGTTGAAGCAGCATATTGACGCCGATGAGAGCAATAATGATCAAGACAATCAGCGCGAGAATAAAAACTAGAACATGATCTATAGAAAGGTCTGATTTTAACAGGACGCATGCTTTGTCAAAAACGGAAAAGCCAAGATCAACTATTCCCGATGGGTTTAACCCTGGTTGTCCAGATGCTTCATTTCCGATTTGCCTTAGAGCATTAATAATACTTTCAGCAAGATTCGGACCTTCTCTAAGCAACCATAAAAAAACACCACAGAACGTTATATAGCGTATAATTTCTCCGATAACCTCAGCGAATGATGATCGATGAAACCATGCCTGAGATAATTGCCAAACAAATCCCATTACTGCTAAAGCACTGAAAAAATATTCAGCGTACCCTTGAATGGTATTTGCCCAAGAACTTGCCGCTTCTTGATATTTATTGAGTACATTATTTAGAACGTCGTTAGTAGCTAATTCAGCATATGAATTACTAGGAAACCAATAAGGCATAATGGCTATAGCTAGTATTAAAGTAAAAATGCGTATCGGTTTCCAGGAGGATAAAGATATGTTCAAAAAAGTAATTTTTTCTATCATTGTAATCTCTTTGCTTAGTATTACAGGTTGCCAAGATACTTCAGAAAAAATTTTAGGATCATGGAAATCTGTTTCACCAAGTGGATTTGATGGCAAAACAGCAGTTATTGTTTTTGAAAAAAATAAGCTGACAGCCAATGGAAATTATTCATCTTCTGTTAAATATAAAAATGATTCTGATAAGTTAGTGGTCTATCTTGATAAAAATTTGTGGTCTATTGAATTCATTGATAATGATACAATCATGGTTATTAATGGATCGGGAGGGCTCTCCTCAAAGACAAAATATGTTCGCACCACACATGAAGAAGCAGAAAGCATAAATGAGAAGAATAATGAGCCAAGAAAGACTTCAGGACGTATTTGGTAGCTTTACCAAACGGTTCCGCTACTTTTCTTGTATCTGCTCTCCCAGATGACTTCTCTTGTAGCCTGTTGCCGTGCTTCCCGTGCGGCAACGGTTTGATCCCGTGCGTTCTCCGCAGCGATTTGAGCCATGAGGAGCCCCCGGAGCTGGAGGAGCTGATTCGATTGGTGGCTGGCAAGCTGGTTCGCGTACTGGATTGCTTCCATCCTGCCTTGGGAGCTTTGGGCCTTGGCCTGAAGCTGTTCGAGATTGGCGGCGTCAGCCTTTAATGCTGTTTGCTGGTTTTCCAGCGTCTTCACGACGTTGTCATTGGCGTTCTTTTGAGCTTTGGAACCGAGTTCTTCAGCCTCCAAGAGCGCCTTTCTGTTCTCTTCCGTCCCTCCGCCGGACTGGAAGTAGGGATTGCCGCGATAGGCGGCGACGTTGCCGAACTTCCGCAGATAGGTATCTACATTTCCCGCCTGAGACATGTAGAACTCGACCTGGTTCTGGAGGGCGATGATCTTGTTCATCGTCCTCTGTGCCTGATCCCATACGTAGGCGGCGGGAGCGATGGAGTTTTTGATCATGTCCTCATATTGCTGAAGCTGGAGCGCGTACTGTTCGATCTGCTTGAGTGTCTGGTTGACGGCCTCGACAGCGGAAATGGCGGATTGCTGCAAGTTGGCCGCGTCGAAGACGGGGATGCCACCTGCTCTGACGGGCAGAGGGAGAGAAAGGGACAGGAGAAAAAGGAAAGGTATGAAACGAGATTTCATAATAACGACTCCAATTCGGTTAAGTTGACGTCAGCGAACCCCTCTGCGTTGACAATGTAGGGAACCCTAAATGTCGAACGAAGTCCTTCACATTGATAGAGAGTAAGCGTTTCAGCGAGTGCTTTTGTTGCTGGAAGAACGCGAATCTGTTTCTGAGGAAAAAGCAGAGCTATGTTTGCAGAAAAAGAAAGCCATTCAGAGAAAGAAACCGGATTAGCAAATCCGGGCTCAGTATATTTTATAAAAAGGCAAACAGGATCGAAAAGATGGGTTTCATCTCCTATGACGTAGCAACCTCTTTTAATGAGAAGGAGGTTCAGGGCTTCTATCTCTTCCGGTGAGTGGAAAGTAGATATGCCCTTGTCCGTAGCTAATGAAATGAAGAGATTATTCATGTGGTACCTCATTAATAGGCAAAAGCCTGATAAGGGCCGGGAAGCGTCATATCTTTGATGACCATGACATTGAAACGATAGCCGGGACGAATTTCGAGAGTCGGCGCAACATTCAGGTTTTTGCTGATGATCTGTCCAAGCGTCTGTCCGAGTGTCTGCCCGAGGGCTTCGCTGAGTGCGTCGCTGGCCCGTTGACGATCATTGTTACTATTCGAGTTGCCGTCGTTTTGGCTCATGTCTGCGGCGGCAATGACGCCGGACATGAGGAAGGCGCTGGAAATGGTGCGGAACCAATGACTGTTCACCTTGTCCGAAAAACCTGCGTATCCAGCGCTGTCGGCTCCGGGCATGGCGTGAATGTCCAGAACTTTGCCGTCGGGGAAGATGAGGCGTTGCCATGCCATCAGGACACGCTCTTGTCCGTAGGCTACATCGCTTGAGTATGCGCCGATGAGCCGCGTGCCCTGCGGAATGAGGAGGAAGCGGCCTGTTGCCGTATCCCAGACGTTTTGGCTGACCTGCGCCATGACCTGCCCCGGCAGATCGGAATTGATGCCCGAGATCATGGTGGCTGGTATGACGAAGCCCGTGCGGAGCATGTACGGAGAGGCAGGGGCCTGGACCTGGGAATCAAGGTTCCATGAATCCGTTTGCTCAAACTGGCGGACGTCGTTTTTTCCGGTTGCGGCAGACCGATAGAGGCCATCGGTTCCAGATGGGCCGTTTTGCTGCGTCAGGCGCGACTGATACGCGGAGGTTGGATCACCCATGCTGGCAATGCGCTGACGGGTATCGGCCAGTTGCGCGGTTACGTCTCTTGCCGTTGTCTGGCGACTTCGCAGTTCGGACATTTGTATGCCCACTTTGCTTTGTAATGCGGCCTCAAGTGCCTGCGTGCGACGTTCACGGATGCGGATACGATCCTCGAAATAAGGATCGACGGGAACGGAAAATTTTGCATTGGCATTGCTGAACGTATTCGCAGCAGGCTCCTTCTCATTTGTTTTTTTTGTTTCCTGCACATCAGGCATGTCGGGCAGTCCGCGTCCCGGCTGGGCATCGGAAGGAATGATTCCCGAAAGCCATTTGGAAGTGGCCTCGTTTGCCATCTGGCTGGCAGAACGTCCTTCTTTTTTCTGATCAAGGGGTTGGGTCGCCCCCGGAACGATTTTGTTTTGAGAGCGGAGGTGTGTGACATAGGCGATTCCACCCACAGCCAGGAGGACGAAGAACACGACAATGAGAGAGGGAAGGCCGTTGACCCTCTTTCCTCCAGAGCCTTGTCCCGTGGGCGTTGCCATGAGATCGACCGGCTGTTCTTTCTTTCCGAATAATTCTTTCAGGTTGATGGACATCAGTTACCTCTCGTGATCGTAACCTTTGTCTGTTTTGAACCGACCCCGGCGATGAGCATTGCCTTGTCGAAGAGCTGGTCGACGATGAAGCGATCTCCTTGCAACCTGTAGTTGACCAGCGCTTCTCCTTCATTGGTCATAACAAGTAGTGAAGGAGCCTCTGTCTGGCGCATTTTCGGGGGCATCTGGATAATGGTTTTTGTCCCGTCATTGTAGACGCGCACGGGCTTCCACGGGGCATTGTCACCACTGATACGGTATCCGAAGTCGAGGTTGCCGAGGTATTCCTGCGTTTCAGGAATCGTGTTCTTCTCCTTTTCTTCCGCCTGGCGCTCCTTCAGCGCGAGGAAGCGCTGTTGGACGGCATCCGGGTAGATGAACGACACCTTCGGCATGTACTCCGTCTTGTGGCTCTTCAAACGGAAATGGTATGTGCGCCTGTTCGTCGTCACCATGAGCGATGTTTCAAGCCCCACGTCCATCGGTTTGATGACGATATGCTGCACTTCGGCTACTCCAGCGCCGGTGACGGCGGGCTCTACGAGCCAACGGGCACTGTCTCCGATGTTGATGTTGTTGATCTGTTCCCCTGCCTGAAGCTCAATGTCCGTCACCTGCATGACCGCACACACGATTGAAGGCTGGACGGAGCCGTGGAGGAAGCGGATCGCTCCATCAGGGCCGGGAACGGGGGTGAGCTGCGTTGCAGAGCGGGCCTGCCAGTCTCGGGCGATCTTGAGAGCCCTTTCTTCGCTTGGCGTTAAAACAGGGTTTTCCCCGCCGAAGTACAGAGTTTCGAGAGGGAGATCGGGGAGATCTCCGGGAGTGGCCTTGGGGGTTGCAAAGGCGGAAATGGGGAGGAGGCACAGAGCGGCGACAGTCACATAGAACTTTTTGCAGGTCATGGGATCATCCTTTGTTGACTTCAATAAAGAGGTTTAGGTTCTTCATAGTGGCTTGGTTTGTGGAATATGTTTTTGCAGTATCAAAATGACGTGAAGAAGGTATTCCCCAATTCCTTGCAATGTAAAATGTAATGGCCACAATTAGACCTGATAGCAGTAATAATGTTGTTATCGTTAATAAAAAATCGCTTGCAAAACGATTTATAGTATAAGTTGAAACTAAAAATATAAATAAGCATAAAATTTTTATTGTGTTGATAGGAGTATCATTGCATATAAGGTTTATTAGTGTTCTTATGTATATAACAATTAATATAGAACATATCATGGAAAGACATAATTTCATTTTATGCTCCGTTTTTTCTATCGAATATCTCTATATTTCTGCGCGACAACTTGGGCATATATGCGCTGGCGTGTAGGAGTAGGGGAATGATATGCACCGACTGCTTTCCAATTATAACCGTGACGTTGGATTTCTTTAGCGAGAATCCAGACGCCGAGAGTCGCGTTGTTTCTAGGTTCAAGGGCAGCTTCGGGCGAGATGTTCAGGTGTTTGAGCCACCATGAATTGATTTGCATCAGGCCGATGTCATGCGAGAGGCCACGAGCGCGGGCCTGGCGGATGATAGCCAGAGCGCCGGCGCGGGAGCCGGGGCGATAATCCTTTCCGGCGACGTTGACGACCCACGGATC